>Ga0302289_1000177_pt1 | contig 35918 bp, 31 predicted proteins | sample III_Fen_N1_2_FD_194552 | JGI IMG/M metagenome (GOLD analysis project Ga0302289, IMG submission 194552) | Peat permafrost microbial communities from Stordalen Mire near Abisko, Sweden - III_Fen_N1_2 | ecosystem: Environmental > Terrestrial > Soil > Wetlands > Permafrost | place: Sweden: Abisko... | reverse complement strand
TCGGCAATCAAGATTCTTGGCATGCAATCCTCCTTCTACTCTCTTAAAACTTCTATGATCGAGTCGCTTATTACGCTGCGACTGCGTTCGATTATCAGGTCTTTGGCGTCTCCTTGCTCGAGTTTCTCGACTCGGGGAAGGATATATTTCTTCGCGGCATCCGAAAGATTTCGATACACCGCATCCTTGATTTCCTTATCCGCGCCGACCAGAGAAATGACCAGGTCGCTTCCGTTAATTTTCAGGAGCACGCGCTGGATCGTCACGTCGTCCATATTCGCCAGCGCGGAAAAATCCCGAACCTGATTCAAGTCGGTCGTTTTTCTAAGCGTCAGCTTGCCGTCCGAAACGTACATCTCGACTTCCTCTCCAAAACTGACCTGCTTTAAAACGGCTTGGGGAATCCGGATGCCTTTTGAATTTCCAATATTGATGATCGGGATCCGCATACTAACTCCTGGTTAACGTAACTACATTAACTATACAATGTGACCACGTAATAAGCAAGAGTTTTTTGCTTTTTATTTGACAAAGACACAATCAAAAATGATAATCACTTCACCTGCGAGAAAAGGAATTATTATGGCATCAGTAACTTCCGGGCAATCATTTCCGCCACTTTCAATCAGTACAATTTGCGGTCCTCTGTATGTCGCAACGGGCGGCGCGGGCGCGAACGCCGGAATCCTCGTCGGAAGCGACCATATCTTATTGATCGACGCCAAAATGACGGGAGGGGGCGTCAAAGAATTATCACAAGTCCTCAAGACGCGATTCAATAAACCCGTATCGGTCATCGTGCTTACGCACAGCGACATTGACCATGTCGGCGGAATCGACAGTTGGGAACCGCCGTTCAAGCTCTTTGCCCAGAAGGAGACGAGCAGGGAGATGATCGCTCAAACGGAGCGCGTGCCGGTAAATCACCTTCCCGACGAAACCTACACCGATGAAATGAAATTTGATTTTGAGGGCAACCCGATTGAACTCGTTCATGTCGGACCCGCGCATACGGGAGGTGATTCAATCGTCGTGCTTCCGGCGCTCCGCGCGGTTTTTACCGGCGACATTATTTTTATCGGCCGGGAACCGCTGATTCACCGTCAAAAGGGAGGCTCGTCGATCGGGCTTGTACGCGCGCTTGACCGGCTTTTGGAGATCGACGCGGATTGGTACGCGAGCGGCCACAGCGATCCCGCAAAAAAAGCCGACGTATCCGAATTGCGAAACGCAATTTCCGCGAAACGCGCGCATATCCGGTCACTTGCCGCGGAAGGGAAAACCTGGGAGGAAGTCAAGGCGATTATCGGGGAGAAGGATTTCGATCCCCCTCCGGGCCGACCGAAATTCCCGTCGCTCGCGGAAGTGATTTTCCGGGAAACGATCGAAGGAAAGTAAGTCGGGATTTGAACGCGTTTCCGAAATCAACCCAACAGAAGAATCGATCTTTTAAACCTCGCAAGCGCAAGGGACAGCAACAGTGCGTCAAGAACAGCTACCAGCCCCGCGGCCATCAGCGAAATTTCAAAGGGACCGAACGGCTCGAAGAATTTTTTGGGGATATGCTGCGTGAGCACGACGGCGGCGACGCCCAGAATGACCGTGCCTATGCTCAGCATTTGCTGAGCCTGCCGCGCGCAAAGCCCCAAACGTCCGCGAAAGGCGATCGGCGCTTATCGCGTTGCCATTCATAGATCTGCCGCCTTGGTGTCTTTATCGTTTTTGATCAGAAGCACGACCTTGCCATGAGTATGCCCGAGTCCGAAGTACCGCAGGGCGTCCGCGCACTCGTCGAAGGGATAGATCCTGTCGATTACGGGGGATATCCGCCCTGTCGCAAGAATATCCCCAAGATAGTCCAAGTCCTCGGCGCGCGCTTTTGCGGTAATCAGCTTTATTTTCTGACCGGCTTTTTTTGACGCAAAGGCGCTGCCCAGCATGGCTTGAACCAATTGGAATAGCGTGCCGCCGACGATTACGCACGTGCCCCCGGGATTCAGCGCGCGTCGGTAGTCTTTCATCGTCCTGTTGCCGTTAGCGGCGATAATGAGATCGTATTTCTTTTTGCCCGCCGAAAAATTTTCCTTCACGTAGTCAATGACGAAGTCCGCCCCGAGTTTTTTCGCGATCGGCACCTTGTCCGTGCTGCAGACCGCGGTAACCTCCGCTCCGAACATTTTGGCGATTTGGATCGAAAAGGTCCCGACGCCCCCCGACGCCCCGTTTATCAGCACGGTATTTCCGGCCTGAATCTTGCCCGCGTCGCGCAAAGCCTGCAATGCGGTGACCGCCGCCATCGGAACGGCCGCCGCCGAAGAGTAATCCAAATTCTTTGGTTTGAGCGATAATGAATTCTCGGGAGCGCAGGCGAATTCTGCAAAACCGCCCCGCGCGATCCCAAAGACCCGATCGCCTTCCTTGAAGCGCGTCACGTTTTTGCCGACCTTTTTTACGCGCCCGGAAATATCCGCTCCGAGACGCCGATATTTAGGCTTGAATACTCCCCCGCCCATCAGCCTGATCAGAAAAATGTCCGCGGTCAAAAAATGCCAATCGTACGCATTTAGCGACGCTGCGCGAATTTCTACCAGAACTTCATCGTCCTTGGGCGCCGGCACGTCAACTTCGTCGATTCGCAAGACGTCCGGTTTTCCGTATTTTTCGTATGTAACGGCTTTCATAACATCCCCCGCATCATTGTACCACCGATTTTTCCAAAATATACGCGAAAGATCAATTTCGCAAAACGTATTTCCCCGGCGTCATGCCCGCTACTTTTTTGAATGTCCTGATAAAATTATTGTAATCGTTAAAGCCGGCAAGAACGCACGCCTCGGAAACCGACTTTCCCGCGGAAAGAAAGCGTTTCGCGATCGCTATTTTTTTTATAAGAATATACTGATAGAGCGTATCGCCGGTCTCTTCGCGAAAAAGATGGCTGAGATAATATTTGTCGATCAGAAATTGCTCCGCAATTGCTTCGAGGGTCAATTTTTTGTCAAGGTTAGATCCTATGTATTGGATGATCTCGCCGACAAGGCCCGAGGTGCGGTTCGGAACTTCGGCCCTGGACTCCTTAAATTTCTCGTTAACTTCGACGAGCAGCTCGGCAAGGCACGCGACCAAAAGAACGTCGCTGCCGTACTGCGCCGATTTCGAAATTTCGCCGAGCTTCTCCATTTTCCCGCACAATGAGAGCAGGCGATCCTCGTCGACCACTAGGGCATTTCCGATTCCGGGCTGGTGATCCCTGAAACATGAAAGAACGTTCGTCGCGGGCGTATTAAGCATCGTGACCATTCGATGGTCAAAGTGAACGACGGCGCGCTCATAGGGAAACGAGTCCCGAACCGACACTCGATGGATTTCCTTGTCGTTCATCACGATCAAGTGGCCCCGCTGAAGCCGATAGTGATTTTCTTCGATGTAATAATCGACGTTTCCGGAGAGAAACAGGTAGATCTCGTAATTTTTATGAAAATGATAGCGGCCGTCATATGAAATCACCGTGCGTGATTTTTGCGCATGGAGTGATTCCGTGCTGTCAAAATAATAATCAGCCCTTTCCATAGTACTCCCCGGAACCGCAATATGCGCATGCCCTACGACAAAATACGCGGGAATGCAACTTCATTCTTCGTTTATACTACTTTGGGCGAAACGTGAAAATCACCCGACAGGACAGAGCGGCTTATGGGGGCGGAATATGATACGGGCAGCGATTATAGGATTGGGCGGCATATCTTCCGCGCATATAAGGGGATATTTGGCTTTTCCGGAACGATGCAAAATCGTCGCGCTCGCGGATATCGTCCCCGAGAAAGCCGCCGCACAGGCAGAAAAGTTCGGAATTACGGCCGAAATTTTCAATTCGCACAAAGCCTTGCTGGAACGGACGGATATCGACTTGGTCAGCGTTTGCACGCCGCCCTATTGCCACGCCGAAATTGCCGTTGACTTTCTTACCCATGGCAAAAACGTCATCGGCGAAAAACCGATGGCGGCGTCGCTCGAAGAATGCGACAGGATGATCGCGGCCGCCGAGAAAAGCGGAAAGATTCTTTCTGTCGTTGCCCAAAACCGGTTCAGGGATCCGATAATGGCGATGAAAAAAATGATCGATTCGGGAAAAATAGGCAAGGTACTTCATGCGCAGATAGATTCATTTTGGTGGCGGGGACACAGCTACTACGATCTGTGGTGGAGAGGCCTTTGGGAAAAAGAAAACGGCGGATGCACGCTTAACCACGCAGTCCATCACATCGACATGCTGTGCTGGATGATGGGCTCTCCGGCAAAGGTCCAAGCCCTCTTGAGCAACCTGGCTCACGACAATTCCGAGGTCGAAGATCTCTCCGTCGCAATCGCGCAGTTCGAAAACGGCGCCGTGGCGCAAATTACGAGTTCTGTCGTTCATCACGGAGAAGAACAGCAAATTATTTTTCAGGGCGAGAAGGCAAGAATATCCGCGCCCTGGAAGGTATGGGCGAGCACGTCTTTGCCAAACGGATTTCCGGTCAAAAACGAGGAGCTCGAAAAAGAGCTGACAGCCTTTCGCGACGGCATCCCGCGTTTGGCCCATACGGAGCACGAAGGACAAATAGACGACGTGCTGACGGCGATCGGGACAAACGGAAAGCCCCTGATAACGGGTGCGAGCGGCAGGGCGACGATCGAACTGATTACCGCGATCTACAAGGCCGGGTTCGAAAGAAGGACGATAGACCTACCGATCAGGGAAGACGATGTCTACTACGCGAAAAAAGGCATTCAGGAAAACGCGATCCGCTTTCACGAAAAGACAGCGAGCCTTGATTATTTTCAGGGAGAGAGCGAAATAACGACTGGAAGCGATTATGAGCGGAAGGAGGAGACTTCAAAATGAGCAGAAGCGAAGGAATGAATTTCGCGCCGATAGGAAAACCCGAACCGGTCGTCAAGCCGGGAGAATTCGCCTTCGCCGCGGTCGGCCTTGACCATGGGCACATCGGGGGAATGTGCAACGGACTCATTGAGGCCGGCGGGGAGCTGAAATACATCTTTGATCCCGACGAAAAAAAACTTGATGAGTATTGCAAAAAATACCCGCGGGCAAAACGGGCAAGAAGCGAGGACGAAGTGCTGTCCGATCCGGAGGTCGCTCTGGTCGCGGGGGCTGCGGTCACATCAGAACGCTGCGCGCTTGGCATGCGCGTCATGGACGCGGGGAAGGACTACTTTACCGACAAAGCCCCACTCACGACATTAGAACAGCTTGAGGAAGCCAAGGCGAAGGTACGTAAAACCGGAAAAAAATACGCCGTGTATTATTGCGAAAGGACGCACTGCGAGGACGCTATTTTCGCGGGACAGCTGATCGAGGCAGGCGCGATAGGAAAGGTTATCCAGACCATAGGACTCGGCCCCCATCGCCTTAGCGCGAAAAACAGACCCGACTGGTTCTTTAAAAAAGAAAAATACGGCGGAATCCTCTGCGACATCGGCAGCCACCAGATTGAGCAATTCCTCTTTTATACGGGCGCGAAAGACGCAAAGATCGTAAGCAGCCAGACAGCGAACTACGCGAACCCGGACTATCCGGAACTCGACGATTTCGGCGACGCGACGCTCCTCGCGGATAACGGGGCCACGGGATATTTTCGCGTGGACTGGTTTACGCCCGACGGGCTTTCAAGCTGGGGCGACGGCCGGTCTTTTATTTTGGGAACCGAAGGATTTATCGAACTGAGGAAATACGTCAACCTGACGGTCGCAAACCACGGAGGCAGGGTTTTCCTGTCGAACAAAACGGAAGAAAAATATTTTGAGATCGAAGGCAAGGTAGGATATCCGTATTTCGGGCAGCTGATCCTTGACTGCCTGCACCGAACGGAAAACGCAATGGCGCAGGAGCATGCGTTCAAGGCGGCGGAACTCTGCGTAAAAGCGCAAACGCAGGCAGTGAAAATACGATGAGGGGGGCAACGACCATATGAAAGCGGCGATTATCGGATGCGGAAACATCGCGCAGGTACATGCTTCCTGCGTCAATGAAATGAAAGAACACGAAATTGTGGCCTTCGCGGATATTGACGCGGAAAAGGCGCGAACGATGTCGCTTAAATACGGCGGCGGGGCGTTTTCATCAATGGAAAAACTTTTGGAAAAGACGCAGGTAGATATCCTTCATATCTGCACGCCGCACTATCTTCACGCTCCGATGGCGGAATACGCGCTGAGATTCGGAGTCAACGTCTTTATGGAAAAACCGCCCGTGATCAACGAAGAGCAGCATGCCATGCTGAGGGAATTGCGCACGAACAAGCAACTCGGGGTTTGCTTTCAAAACCGCTATAACCAGAGCTTTTGCAAGGTAAGGGAAATGCTGCTTTCGGGCAAGGCCGGGAAAATCCGCGGCGCGAGGGGAATCGTGACCTGGAACCGACAGGAGAAATATTATGCGGAAAGCCTATGGAGGGGACGGCTCGCGCTTGAAGGGGGCGGCGCGCTGATAAATCAGTCAATCCACACGATGGACTTGCTGAACGTCCTGCTGGGCGGCGCGCCTGACGCGGTCGACGCCGCTATCATGAACCATCACCTGATAGACAAAATCGAAGTGGAGGATACGATGTCCGCCTACATTCAGTACGGCGCCATCCCGGTCTGCTTCTATGTCACGACTGCATACTCTTCCGATCCCGATCCGATCATCGAACTTGACTGCGAGCGCATGAAAATACGGATCGAAGGCCCGAACGTAATCTATTTTTACCTCGACGGAAAAATCGAGTCGTTGACGGCCGAGAGCAAAAACAACCCCGGAAAGAAATATTGGGGCGCCGGGCACAAGCTCTGCATTGCCGAATTCTACGAATGCGTCCTCGGCAAAAAAAAATTTTCCCTCGATCTTGACGGGATTGAGTCGACCGTTTGCCTGATGCTGGGCGCCTACAAATCGGCGCGCGAAAGACATACTATAGTTTTAAATGCCTGTTAAGCATTTCCGCGAGCTCGTTCTTTTTGAAGGGCTTCCGGATGCTGTCGGTAAAATCAAAGTCCGTCGGCCTTGCCATGACAGGGTCCTCGGAAAAACCGCTTGCGGCGAAAACGGGTATGCCGGGAAATTTTTCTCGAAACGGGCAAATAGCCTCTTTCCCGCCCATGCCGCCGGGGATCGTCAAATCGAAAAAGGCAGCCCGAACGTCGAGTCCTTTTTTCACCGCTTCCGCGCAAAGAGCGAGCGCCTCTTCGCCGCTTCTCGCTACGATCGACGAGTAGCCCATTGCATGAAGCATATCGACGACTATTTCCCGCATAAAGTCTTCGTCGTCCATTATGAGGATCGAACCTTTGCCCTTATGCTCCGAGGCAGGTTGCGAAATATCCTGCAGCGAACCTGTTTGCGAAGCGGGAAGGAATATATTGAAAGTACTGCCCTTCCCCGGAACTGACTCGACGTCGATGTACCCGTCGTGCTTTTGGATGATAGAATAGCAGGTCGCCAAACCAAGCCCGTTTCCCTTTTGCTTGGTCGTGAAGAAAGGATCGAAAATTCGCTTCAGCATATCCTGAGGAATGCCCACTCCGGTATCCCGTATGGAAATCCTGATATAATCACCGCCGGGAAACGAAGAATCATGATCGTTATTCAGATAAATATTGCTCACCGAAATCGTTAAGGTTCCGCCAAGAGGCATGGCCTGCTGGGCATTCAAAACGATATTATCGATTACCTGACCGATCTGATTCTCGTCATAGTCGCAGAGCCTGAGATCTCCCGCGATATTGAAAGCGCAGGAAACATTGGTGCCCGAAAGCACAAAGGCGGCGTTCTCCCTGACCAGCTTTCCGATTTGCCCCGTTTTTCGTTTCGGCACGCCGCCTTTGGAAAAAGTGAGAAGCTGCTGGGTGAGATCCTTGGCGCGGTCAAAAACCGTCAAGGCTTTGTCCAGATACTTCAAGGCAAGCGAGTCTGACGTGCAGCGCTCGCGGGCCATGTCCAGGTAGCCAAAAATACCGCCGAGAAGATTATTGAAATCGTGGGCGATGCCGCCGGCCAAAATTCCGACAGAATCAAGCTTGTCGATGCGCTGCATGTTTTCGAGCATTTTTTGTTTTTCAGTCATGTCGCGAAAGACAAGGACGACGCCGATGGTTTTGCTGTCCTTATCCTTTATTGGGGCCGCGCTGTCGGAAATAATCCGTTCCGTTCCGTCCCTTGAAACAAGGAGGGTCTGATTTGACCGTTCGATAATAATGCCCGTCGCAAGAACTTTTACCACGGGATTCTCAAGCGGCTGTCTGCTGATTTCGTTGATACTGGTAAAAACAAAAGTCAGAGGCTTGCCTTGAGCCTCGGCTTGCTGCCATCCGGTCAGCTCTTCTGCGACCTTATTCATTATTACGACATTGCCGAGCGTGTCGGTCGTTATGACGCCGTCGCCGATACTGCGAAGGGTTACTGCGAGCCGTTCTTTTTCGGCGGCGATCGATTCCTCGTTTTTTCGGCGTTCCGTAATGTCATGAAACGTCCAAATCCTGCCATAATGCTCTCCGGCATTGCCGATAACGGGGGCGGAATACCTTTCCAAAATAGAACTGTCGTTCAATTCCACGATATCATGCGTCGTCTCGTCTGGATGACCGTATAAATACAGTATTTTTTCGACAAACTTCTCAGGGTTTTTTGTCTGATGCATGACATGCTGAACCTGCGCGGAATCGTCAGGATTGTCCGCAACGTGCGCGGGTATTTTCCAGAGTTCGACCGTTCGCCTGTTTTGCAGGATTTTTTTTCCCTCGGAATCCACGACGATTATTCCGTCCGCCGAAGCGTTTAGCTGAGCTTCCAAAAGCGCGGTTTTATGACCGAGAGCCTCTTCCGCCTGCTTGCGGGCGCTTATATCCCTGCAAAAATAAAGAAACTGCGCATTATCCCCCGGAACGTATGTTCCTGACATTTCAACGTCCAATACCGTTCCGTTTTTTCTGCGGTGCCGTGACTCGAACAGAACCGAGCCGGTCGTGGTCGCTTGCTCAAACCGCGCCCGCCTTTTCTCGGGAGTGTCATCGACCTCAAGGTCCGAAACGTTCAAACGCAAAAGCTCGTCAATAGAGTATCCCGACATCTTCGCGTATGACTCATTGGTGTCGATTAAATTCCCGTTAATGTCGAGATTCCAGTACCCGTCATTCGTCGTCTTGATCATAGCGCCAATTCGCTTTTCGCTAAAGTCAATTTGCCTGCGAGTCACTTTCTCGTTAAAATTCTTTAGCGCGCTTTCGGAAATGATCGAGAGCAAACCCTTGATAAAAAACAAATAACTGTTGAGTTGTTCCTCCGACCACACAGGAACTTTTTTCACCGCCGAAAGAAAGGCTGCTTCATCGAACCCGTAATGCTTTGCTTGTTCTCTATAAAATTCCAGGTCCGGTTTTTCTAGAAAAAACTGACCGGTAAAAAAACTTCCATAATGCACCCCGCCTATGATAATGGGAGTCGCATTATCGACCAATCCATGCGGGCATTTATAGCTCACTGCGGGGTTTGCCTCGGATATGTGTTCGTTGATATACGCATCGCTCTTTATGCATTCTTTTTGGGCTTTGCCGTTTTTCCTGTAAAATTGAGTGCAAACATCCTGCCATGCGGTCGCGGTCAGAACATTCCCTTCATTGTCGATTATCGCCGAAGGAAACGAATATATCTCGTTCAATCTGTCCTGCAGGTTCTGGAAATGCCCTATATCGATGAGATCCTGCAGTTTATACTTCGGCGGTACTTTTATTTCCATATTTACTTCCTGGCAGCTTCTACACAACAAGTATCTTATGGAGGGATAGGTTTGTCAAATTGATGGCTTTATGCGATATCGATATCATTCGCTTTATTGGCAATAACAATGCTATAATAAGGCCAGACGTCGGGAAACAAGGAAAAAAGATGAAAGATCCCATCACTTTGTTTTATTTTTCGGGAACCGGAAACTCGCTGCATTGCGCAAGGATGCTCGCCGAGAAAACTAACGCCGAGCTCTTATCGATACTCACCGCGCAAAAAAGCCCGACGATAAAACCGAAAGGAATGATCGGCTTCGTCTTTCCTGTTTATTTTATGAATCTTCCCGTGCTACTTGAGCGGTTTATCCAAAATACCGATCTCTCGACGACCGAGTATATTTTCGCCGTAGCGGTTTCGGGCGGAGACGGCGGAGACGTTTTTTATTGGATGAACCGCTTGCTCGAAAAAAAAGGCAAGCGACTAGACTATTCGCAGGAAATCAAGCTTGGTGACAACAGCATCGTAATTCAGCCAAAAGCGGACGATCTCGAAAAAAAGTTTGACGCTCTCGAACCGATTATCGATCGCATTGTCGATGAAGTAAAAAAAAGAACGGTAAACAATCAAAATTTCCACAAAACATTTCACAGCGAATTTTACTCATTCATAACGCGTTTCGGCCTGGAAAAACTATACAGGATGAACGATAAAAAAACAGACAGCGAGAAATGCAACCAGTGCGGGCAATGCGTCCGCCTTTGCCCCGCGGACAACATCCGTCTCGAATCGTCGAAGATTTCATTCGGGGACGATTGCGCCGAATGCTTCGCATGCATCAACTGGTGCCCACAGCGCGCGATTCGCTTCGGCATTATTGATCCCGGAAAAAAAGGACGGCAGTATCGAAGTAAAAATATTACCGCCGGGGATATCGCGAACGCGAAAGCCATACCCGCAGGGGGATAAGTTGAGAAACATATGCGGTTTCATTTTTATTTTGGGATTAATTTCCTGCGCTCACGGCACCATCGGCAAAAATCCCGTCGGAGTAAAGGCTTTTCACTACGTGGATTCGACAAGAACGAATTGGATCGACGAAGGCCCGAGGCCTCTCGAAACGACGGTTTGGTATCCTGCGGCTTTCGGCTCAAAGGAAGAACGGCACGAAATATCCATTTTCAGGACGGGAACCTATTCGAAAAATGCCGAAATCAGACAGGACGGAAAAAGGCGTCCACTGATACTGCTTTCCCATGGAACGGGCGGATCCGCTTTTAGCCTGTCGTGGTTCGCGGAGGCATTGGCGAGAAAAGGATACATTGTCGCTGCCGTGAATCATCATGGAAACACGGGCGCGGAGCCAAAATACCTTTTACCGGGATTTGTCCTGTGGTGGGAGCGTCCGCGGGATATGTCAAAAGTACTTGACGCGATTCTTCAAGAACCGTTTTTTTCGAACACGATCGATCCGAATAAAATAGGCATTGCGGGCTTTTCGCTCGGCGGATACACAGCGCTCTCCTGCGTCGGAGCGAAACTCGTATTCGAAAAATGGGAAACCTACAGCGCGGAAAATCCGACGGAGCCGATAAGCCGCTTGCCTCCGGAAGCGAATTTTTCCATCGATGACGCGAGGGCTTTTCTGGCCACTGATGAAAGGGCGACGGCGTCTTTGCTGCATGCGGATGACAGCTATCTTGATCCAAGGATCAAGGCCGCATTCGTCATGGCGCCAGTGCTCAGTCCCCTTCTCGACGCTGAAAGCCTGCAAAAAATCACAGCGCCCGTTATGATCACCGTCGGAAGCGAGGACGATCAGAGTTTGGCTCAAAAATACGACGTTCCGTTGGCCGCCGACATACCGAATTCAAATCTGGTAATACTTCCCTCGGCCTCACATTATACTTTCCTGGCCGAGGGAAATCTTTACGGGAAATTATTCGCGCGGAAATATACCATTGATACAAATCGAATAAGCCGCCGGCAAGCGCACGAATCCGTCGGAAACGGCGCCGCCGCATTTTTCGATAAAAATTTGTAATGCTGAAATAAGGACAACGACATGACGCGGCACAGGATTCGTCGTGCGTTTCGATGCGCACTTTTTTCGCCATGGCATTCGGGTGCGTTCTGATCATGGCGGATTGCACGATCGGACCCATGCCGGCGGCCGAGGCATTTACGTTCGAATACGATGAGGCGCTGCCCCGGCATGACATTGCGCTGATCATCCCCGGAGGCGGAAAAAACCATCCGACCCTGGCTATCATACGGTCGGATCGTTCTATCAGAATGTCGGAATAACGCCGGTATATGCGGCGGTGAAATGGAATTCCGTCGGCGTGAACGAATTTTCGCGTACCGCCGTTCAAATCGCGGTGCAGTTTGAACGGATCTTTCCCGGCGCGAGACTGCGGATCTTCGGCTTTTCGCTCGGGGCCGCGATCGCTTTCAAGGTTTCCCAAACGACGGAAGCAGAGCAGATTATCCTTTGTTCAATGTCGCCGCTTTTCGCCGAGGATGTCGACCTTCAAAAGTTTTCATTCAGGCAGCTTTCAGGCTTGCTTCTTGACCGCAAAGCCAATGGCCTGTCAATGGCGGGATGTTCAGGAAACGGCATAACCCTTCTCTACGGCGAACTCGACAGCGGCCTTATCAATAAAAATATTATTGAACGCCGGCGCGTCATCCTGGACGGGAGCGCGGCTTTCATCGTTTCGAATGCCCGGCACGATATATCGGGACAAGCCTATCTCGCCGCGATCAAGGCGCAAATCACCGCGCATGCCTTGAAAAGGGAAAGCCTGCCATGAACGAAATAATTTTCCGTACAATGGCAAAAACAGACTTCGATTCATACTGCGTCCTGTTCCGGTCGGTTTTACGACGCGGATATTCAACGGTGCCGAAATGGAAGGTTACTCCCACGGCCTGGATTACGAAAAAAACAAAGACTTCGAACTGTACCAGAATTTCTTGCTGGACGACGTGCGGGCGGCCATCGAACGCCGATCAGACTCGATCAACGCGGGGAGGACTTCCATCACCATGAAAAGCTCGGTAGGGGCGACTCCCCGCGAAATGGTCTGCTATATCGGCTTTTCAGGGAAACTTTCAAACCAGCTCATACGGCCTCTGTTTTATTTTATCAAACCAAAAGCCGAATACTGCCGAAATCCGTTCAAGGAATGACTTCTAGGCCAATTCGATCCGTATCATATTCCATGAAAGCGGCCTGAGGTTCGACGCCCAACCATCCGCCGATTGTTTTGTTCCGTTTGAAACGACGGGCTTGACCGCATCCGGAGTGCGGGCAGTATTGACGGCTTTCAAATCGAATCCCGCAAGCTCGAGATGACTCGCCTTTCCGGACGTCGCGATGCCCCCAAGCGAATAGCTCACGTTGATGCTTTCTTCGGGATGCCGGTTGATCAGGAAGAGCGTAAGGTATTTTCCTTCCTCGTCGCGCACCGCAGTCGCGTCAAGATACGGAGTCTCGCCATATGTTTCGTTTTCGTAGTGAGCCACGGAAAGGCGCGGATTCAGGACGGTTCCCCTTCCATAGACCGACGCATAGTAAAATGGCCAGTAAATCGCCTGCTTCCATGAGGGCCCGCCGTTTTCGGTCATGATCGGCGCGATGACGTTAACGAGCTGTGCGAGACACGCGACTTTCACGCGATCGGCATGCCGCAAAAGCGAATTGAGCAGACAGCCGACGACCAGCGCGTCCTCGAACGTATATACGTCTTCAAGCAAATGGGACCCGACGTTCCAGGGTTTTTGCTTGCGGTCGCTCGCGTTGCTGTGAAACCACACGTTCCATTCGTCGAACGAGAGCATCATCGTTTTTTTGCTTCGCTTTTTCGCCTTGACATAATCGCAGGTCGAAACGACGCTGTCGATAAAAGCGTCCATACCCCGGGAGCAGGCAAGAAAGGTCGCCGAATTATCGCTGTGGTTGTTTTGATATTGATGCATCGAAAGGTAATCGACCTTGTCATAGCAGTGGCCGAGAACAGTCGATTCCCATTGGGGAAAGGTCGGCATGCTCGGGGCAGACGAACCGCAGGCCACAAGTTCAAGGGAAGGATTGAACAGCTTGATGGCTTTCGCCGTCTCGAAAGCGAGTCGGCCGTATTCATCGGGAGTTTTCTGCCCGACCTGCCAGGGTCCGTCCATCTCGTTTCCGAGGCACCAGAGGCGGATATTATGGGGCGTTTTCACGCCGTGGGATATTCTCAGGTCGCTCCAGTAAGAACCGCTGGCGTGGTTGCAGTATTCGACGAGGGCCGACGCGGCCTCGACGCCCCGCGTGCCGAGATTAACGGCCATCATCGCCTGCGTGCCTGCCTCTTTCGCCCATGACATGAATTCGTTGAGGCCGAACTCGTTCGGCTCTACGGAGCGCCAGGCAAGATCGAGCCTGCGCGGACGTTTTTCAACAGGACCGACCGAGTCTTCCCAATTAAATGACGATACAAAATTTCCGCCGGGATAGCGTACAAGGGGAACCTTTAGTTCCTTTACAAGTGCGAGAACGTCCTTGCGGAAGCCTTTCCCGTCGGCTTCGGGATGGCCAGGTTCGTATATTCCGCCGTATATGGCACGGCCCAGATGTTCGAGAAAAGACCCAAAGAGACGCTCGTCGGTCTCGCCAATAATAAATTCCGCGTCAAGATGGATTCGAGCGCTGATTGTATTCATGTTTAAAATATAGCATCAGTGACAAATGACTTGCAAGAGGAGCGTCTCGCGAATCATAGAAAAAAAAACGCTTGCGGCTCTTTAGCGGTTATGTTCTCGTTCTTGAGCACGAATGAGATCAAGAAACCAGGAATGATTATCGGGATCGCTTCGCATATTCCAAACGGCAACCAGCGTCACAATCGCGATTTTACCGGAATCTTTTTTCATACGCCTTGCATAATGATTGTGCTGCGCAATGCTTTCAGCCCGATGCGATATATCATTTTTCCAAATATCTTTTTAGCCGGATTAACGCCGACATCGGTAAAGAAATCGCGACCCCGAGAAATATTCGCAATCTGCTTTGTAGATATCTTTCCCAAACGCGCAATTTAACTTTAATCCGTAAAATTGGACGGTCTGGATGAGCTTGGGCTTGACGACTTTAACCGAATGCAATTCTTTTTTCGGCTATTTGAATAATTTCGCTTAAATTCCGGATTGTAAAATCAGGGGTCTCGCATGCGCCCTGCGCGGCATAATCCATATGGTCTCCCTGAAGTATTCGGATCGTTTTCCATCCAAGCACCTTTGCAGGCACGATATCATTATCGATTCTGTCACCGATCATCCAAAACTCGACATCTTTATTTTTGAATTTATTTTCCGCGATTTCGAATATGCGGATATCTGGCTTATTATAACCCGCGTCGCAAGAGCAAATGACATCGGTGAAAAAGTGCCTTATTCCGTACGCTTGCAACCTGGCATCAATCGGCCTTGACTGGTTTGCGATTATCAGCAACTCATATTTTTTATAAAGCGCTTCAAGCGTATGAATCGCATCAGGATACAGTTTAAGGCAATCAGTATTCCATTTGGTTTCTTTTTTTATTAGCTCAACGATCTCCAGGGGTAAACCAAGGTGCTCAACCGCGAATTTATGGACGGAAGGAATTCCCGTTTTTCCGGCGATTCTTTGCATTTTCGCAATTTCATTTCCCGAAACTTCGAAATTGCTCTTTTTGCAAATAGCGGCAATTTGGCTATTTCGGTCGTTCTGCGAATCTGTCTCATCTTCTAAAGTCCAGCCAAGATCAAAGCATAAAACTTTATCCGTCAAAGCTCACTCCCCTGCGCGAATCCGATCAATAAAACACGCTCATCTTGACGCCGCCGGACAAACGCCAGAGCGCGTTGCCGAATTCGGAATCCTTTCCGCCGTTAGCCCAATGCAAGTTAAGGCCAAGAGAGGCGTTATCAACGAAGGCGAAGGAAATACCGCCCGAATCGTACGAAGAAAGATCGGTCAGGTTGATGAGGCCGGAAGCCGAGAGTCCGATCTTGTCGAAGACAGGATTGCCCGAATCCGTTATGGAGCTTTGGGTAAGCGATACGTACAGATAGTCTCGGGCAAGACGGCCGGGTCTGCGCGCAAGTTCACCGTACCAAAATGGCGATGATAGCACCGCGGCAATCCGATCTTTCGACAATCCCTCAAGCAGATGATAATACTCGGCGAGAACTACGGTATTGACGGCAGGGAGTTTTGCGCTCGCTCCGGCCAGGATCGCCGTCTCTGCGCCGCTTGTGTCATCGGCATGCGGCACAAGAGGATTGTCGTCGTCGAATGACGCATAGCGGTCCTTTTCATACACTGAGGCTTCGGTCCATACGAGGATACTGTCCCAACCGGGTAATTCATACAAAGGCGCGACCGACGCGCTAAAAGCCGCCGTCCAGGATTGACTGGGACTCCAGTAACCCGATACGGAAACGTCCGAATTCGGAATGGCCGACGTTGAAAGTTTTGCGCCGTAACCCGTTTCTCTTATCTTGTCGTGCACGACCGCGAAGGTCATGAGAGAGACGGGCTTTGCGATGATCTCCGCTTTGAGGGAAGGCACGCCCTCGAGCGCGGAGCGTGATGCGGTCGGATCCTTCGGCGGGTTTACCGGGTCGGAAGGATTAAACACGTAGCCGGCTCCCCAAGACAAACGCTGCTTACCGGCGCGAGCATAGACCAGATCGCCGAAATTAAGGTCAGTATAGAGTTCGTTAACCTTAAAGGAAAGCTTTTCGACTGTCGCCCCGCCGTTGTTACCGATAACGGCGGAATCGGAGAAAGTGAAATCGAGAAGCCCGAGCGCCTTGTAACCGCGGGAAAAAGAAAGCTTGCCGTCGATTGAGGCGGCGGAACCCAAGTCGGGAAGGGATTTGTCCGGATAAGAAAATACGGAGCTTTTATTTTCAAGGTAAGCATTTGCCTCGCCGGAGACGGATCCCGTCAAATCGAACGATAAATTTTCCTGGGCTGAGAGCGAAAAAAACCCGGACGCGCCGAGAAAACATATCGCGAAAAGCAATTTGAAAGGGGAAATTTCCCGCCCGACGCGTTTCTTTTTTTGTTCAATATACTGGTTCATTTTTCGCCTCATGCTCCAATTTCTTCGCTTAGAATTGATAAGGATAGAGCCGTCCCGATTCCAGGTACTCTTTCGTGAAAAACTGATCAGGGATCTTCGTGAGGGGCGTGACGTCATAGATGCGGAGAGCGCTCGTTTCCTCGCTCTTCAGGGCGTCGACATACGTCATGCTTATGGACGAAGCGCGTTCTCCCGAAAACTCGACGGCGGTTACGTCATAGTACTTGAGCATTTTACCCGAAACGGCGAAAAAGGCCTTGCGCATCGGGAGGCGATTTGCCTTGTCAACCCAGAGTTCGACTATACTGTATGCCAACTTGCGGTTTTTCGCCTCGAGCCTGAAATGATAGCAATCCTTGCCCGCGGCTTTTTCGTCTCCGAGATAGCTTACGGTATAGTCAAGGTTCGTGTTGAACCTTGTGAGATCAAGGTTCGAAGTCTCGCCGCCCCGCGCGCTTGAAGTCGCCGAAGTCTTCACTACTTTATTGGTCGTCGCGAAGCGCTGATAGAATTCGTCCACGTCGCGGAGCAAGGCAAAGTTTTTTTGGGACGAGGGAGAAGTCGCGACCCAGACGACGCGGTTGTCCTTGCGGATAAAGAAGCCTTCGCTGTTTTTATCCCCGCCCGTAGCGAAACTATCCACGATTGCCATGCGCGCCTTGCAGTTTACCGGAAGCAGCGCGGCGTCTACCTTGTCTATATAGGCCACGACGTCGCCCTCGGGGAAAGTCTGGGCCGATAGCGAAGCGGCGCTAGACGCGATCGCCAATGCGGCGAAAAGCGCTATGCGAATTGATGGTTTCATGAAATCTCCTTTTATCTGTTTGCCATCTGCGTGACGGCTTGTTTTTCGGTCTCTATTCCGATCGTTCTGTAGGTAGAAACAGTAAGCAGCGCAAAAAGTATGACGAAGGGAATCAATGCCGTCGCAGCATTGAGATCAAGCCTCATACGCGTCATGCCCAATGCATACTGTAGCATAAGCAGCGGCGGCCTGACGATAATGACATTATAGTAAACCGCTACGGCCGCAACAACCGCGACGCCACCGACGTATCCGGCGAGCAGGGAGAGAACCGATTCGAAGAAAAAAAGATTCCTCACGATTCCCTTCGGAAAGCCCAAGGCGCGCAGAGTCCCAATCTCGTCGCGGCGGTCGAAAATATTGGTGAGTATGATCGAGTTGATGCCGATCAGAAGGGCGAGGAAAATAATCATGGCCATGGTGCCGAGAAGCGCGATGTCGGTCGTTCCGAGAGAGAGAAGGAAACGCACGAAGGCGTCGTCGCGATAGCCTTTGGCCTTGAAGTCGGGCGCGAGGGCCGATATGGACGAAACAATCGGCGCGATGCGCGTTTCGTCCTCGAGGTATACTTTATAATAGGGAAACAAACCTTCCCTCTCGGACATCGACATATAATCTTCCGTGCGAAGGGAGATTGTCGTGTCGTACCAGGGAGCGGAAGCATAGACAATACCCGTGACGGTAAAGTCCATCACGTTTCTCGCGCCATAGACCGAAGGAATAAAAAGCATGACCGAGTCGCCGGGTTTCAGATTGTATTTTTTCGCGAGAGATACGGTAACCAGAATGCCGTATTCGTCCTTCGGCCCGGGAAAGGTTCCCGCGACCAGTTCCGACGCGTCCCTGTACGGCTTGTCGATGCTGAAATCGGTTGCCTCTATATTCACGTACGTGCGGGCGGTTCCGGCCTGCATTTCGCAAAAACCCGTCGCCCAGGGCACGGCCACCGCGCCGGACGGAAGCGCCTTGAGGTAAGCCTTGACGGCCAGCGTTTCTTTCTTATATGAATCGGTTTTCCCCTCGTCGAATTTAAATTCGGTATCCGTCGATATCCACAGGTTCCCCGTCCATTTGGCAATCGTGTCAGCGCGGATATCCTTCGTGACCCGTGCGCCGAGCGCGAAGGCGAAGACGAGCACAAGCGAGCTGATAAAGCCCGCAGCCGCTATGAAAAGGGCCCTCATGGGGCGCCGGGAGATATTGGTCATCATGTATCGTATAAGTTCCATCGTGCTTACCTCTTCTCGAGAGAATCAAGTATCGAAACGCGGCCGCCGCGGATCGAGGGGAGCAGCGGCGCGAAAATAGCCACGGCGCCGAAAATAGCCGCAATTGCCGCTATTTTATCCGGGTGGAATGTCGGAGTAAATCCGTTGCCAATAATAAACTGGAAGAATATCATCGTATTTACGATTCCCGTCTTTCCGAGAAAGGCGATAAGTCCCGCTCCGGCGAGACCTCCAAGAAGGCTGCCCGCGGCGATTACCAGAAAACCTTCGAGCGCGAATTGCATCGTGATATCCGAGCGGCTGAAGCCGATGGCGCGCATCGTGCCGATCTCGCTATAGCGCTCGATAATCGAAAACGTCGTCAGTTTGAAAACCAAAAGAACGCAAATGAGGATCAGAATCGTTTCCACCGTTTTCATCATCGCGTCAAAACCAAATACAATTTCCGACATGATCGGCGCATACTCGCGCCAGGTTACGGCCTTCAGATTCGGATGATTCGCGGCGAGGAAGGCGTCTATCTTCGGCATCACCCTGTCGAGGTCGCGTGTGTCTTTCAAAAAACCGACGACTTCGGAAGCGACCGCCTCGTCGTAGCCGACCGCCGAACGAAAGCCGTCAAGATCGAAAAACATTCCGTTGAAACCCATTGAATCCTTGGGCATGGTGCGGAAATCAATCCCTCCCTTCACGGTTATAAAACGGTCGACGAACTCCCCATTCCGGTTTGGAAGAAGAAAGACGTATTGGGAGCCCACTTTCACGGTCTTGTTTTTTTCAAATTCATACCAGCTCGCGGCGCATGCGTTTTCGTCGCCGTGATGGATCGGCTCTCCCTTGGCGTAATAGAGGTCGGTGAAATTCCGGTTATAGTTATCCATGTCCATCGCGAAACCCTGTATCCCGTCTTCCTGGTCGCCCTCCCCGTAGCAAAGGCCGGAAAAAACAATGCGCTCCTGCGCGCCGGTAACTTCGGTTAATCCCGAAAGGAAATTCTTAACCGATATAATCTCGGCCGGCGTGAGCATCTCGTCGGGCTCGTAGCTGTAGTAGCCGAAAGTGTTCGCGGTCTCGATCTTCGCGTCGAGTATCCTGAAATGCCCGACGGAGGCGCGAGCGAACATATCGGACTGTTTTTTCGCGATGTCCTCTATGATGTTTTCCGACATGAAAGACAGAAAAGCGCCGAGCGCGGTTATCAGAAGTATCACCCTGGTTCGCCAGCCATGGCGCCCGAGGTTTTTTAGGCAAAGCGCGAAACGTTCCATCATTCTACCTCGATATGACCGTCGCGAAGGCGAACGACGCGTTTTGCGCGATGCATGATCGAGGGATCATGCGACGAAAAGATAAAAGTCGTGCCGCGCGTCGCGTTTATTTCTTCCATTAATTCAAGGACTTCGTTTCCCGTGACGGAATCGAGATTGGCGGTAGGCTCGTCGGCGAGCACGATGATCGGATGCGTCACGAGGGCGCGGGCGATGGCGACACGCTGACGCTGGCCGCCCGAGAGCTCGGCGGGCTTATGCGCGAGGTGCGACTCAAGCCCGACCGCCTTGGCGAAATCCATCACGCGATCGTGCTTTTCTTCTTTTGTCAGATCATTATGAAGGATGAGGGGAAGCCTGATATTTTCATATACGCTGAGTACGGGCAAAAGGTTAAAGGTCTGAAATATAAAACCGAGCATTTGCGAGCGGTATCGCGTCGACAGTTTGTCGTTCATTGCCTGGACATCCACTCCCGCGACGTTTACGACGCCGGAAGTGGGTAAGTCAACAAGGCCTATCATATTAAGAAGAGTCGTCTTTCCCGAGCCCGAAGGGCCGGCGACGCACAAAAACGATCCGCCCCCGATATCAAGGTCGATGCCGTTGAGCGCCGTTACGACCGTCGAACCGAGCTTATATTCCTTGCGGAGACCCCGGATTTTGATACCGTTCTTCTCCTGCGCCATCGCCATATTCATGATTTCTCCTTGGCAGTAAGTGTTATATAGGTTCAACACGCGTGCCAAGGGAAAATGTTACCGAAGAAACATTCATCGGAAAAAAATTATCAGGCGTCCCTCGAGTCGTACACGTTTCGGTCTATCCAGCGGGGAACTCCAACCGATTGGCAATTTCATAAGGCTAAAAAACTTCCATGGAGACTCAACTCATTTGATTCCGGATTGCCCGGCCGGTTAAAAAGCCTATTTTAATCTATGCTCGCGCAGAATTTCCGGCGACAACTCAGGGGCGACGGCGAGCTTCTCGGGATGCTCGGCGAAATCCTTGACGTATGCGAGCGCCTTTCCCATGTATATTCCGTCGACGATTCTGTCGTCGTAACTGTACCGGAGAATAAGTTTTTTGCGCGTCACCACAGTTCCGTCCCTTGCAGGGATATTCTCCTCAAGGACCTTGCCGACCGCAAGGAAAAAATGGCAATTGCCCCTCTCATAGAGATGATGAAACGGCGCATCCAGGCCGAAAGAACCGACGTTTGTGAGAAAAAGAGAACACCACATCGGATCGCTTCCGAGTACCGACTCGCCCAAAAAATTATATCTGTCCAGCCAATTGTATATTTTTAGCGCGGCGTCCAGAATAGGCAAGGGAAGCTTACCCGCGAAATTAACGACGCTCTCATTCTCCATGCCCTCGTCCGAAACGGCATTCTTTATTCCGGCCATTACCTTCCGCGCGACCTCGACGAGGGTATCAAGCGGACTAAAGGCAATCTTTACGTTCACTTCCTTACCTTCGTCCGTCAATTCCTTTTTCGCGACGAAATTGAACACGATTTGATTCCTCTGCCAATACCGCCCATTCGAAATGAAACGGTTTACCTTCGGGCGAAACGCGAACGAGCGCAGGCAGGAAGCGATTATTACCTCGAAAAGCGTGACGATCTCGCGCTGCTTGATAAGGTCGCGGTTTATGCTTTTGAGGTAGGCAAGCGTTCCGGTCACGTCAATGCTCTGTTCGTAGAAAATCGTCGAGTCGCATTTGCTCGGCATCATCAGGGGCATCAGCTTTGAAAAGGGAGGCATGTCGGTCAAAAGCGTTCCGTCATAGCGTTTTTTTTTCAGCATTTTTTTCCTCTCATTCCTCGACCATTCTATACCCGACGCCGATCTCCGTGCGTATATATCTGGGCTCTGCGGGATTTTTCTCGAGCTTTCGGCGAATGTTCGCCATGTTAACCCGGAGCGTCTGATTGTCGGTAAACCACGGGCCCCATATTTTTTTCATGATCAAGTCGTGCGTAAGCACCCTGCCCCGGTTTCGCGCGAGCAATTCAAGAAGGCGGTATTCTATCGGCGTGAAATGAACTTCGGCTCCGTCGACGGAAATAATCATTTTTTCGGTATCGACGCAAAGTCCGCCGATCGTGAAAACGGTTTCTCCCGTACTCGCGTCCGTGCCTTGCCTTGCCTTCGAATGCCTGATTGCCGTTCGTATCCTTGCGAGTAGCTCGGCGGTTCCGAACGGCTTCGTGACGTAGTCGTCGGCCCCATGGTCGAGGGCGGCGACCTTTTCGCGCTCGCCGTTTCGCGCCGACACTACGACGACCGGCACGTCGCTCCATTCGCGCAGGGCTTGAAGCGCGTCAATGCCGTCGATATCAGGAAGGCCGAGATCGAGCAGCACGATATCAGGACAGTGAGAAGACACAAGCGCCGGTATTTCAAGGCCTTTCCCCGTGGATACGACCCGGTAGCCGTTCGCCTTCAGCGCGGTCGACATGAAGTGGCAGATCGGGTTTTCATCCTCGACTATCAGAACCAGCGTCTTGTTTTCCATCGGTTATCCCCTGACCGCGCGGCAGCGTGAATCGGATTTCCGCGCCGTGTCCTTCGCGGTTCCTCGCGGATATCGTTCCGCCATGCGCTTTTATTATTGAGGCGCAGATCATAAGTCCGATGCCGAGACCCCTCGAGCCGTCTCCCGTTTTTTTGTCCCCGGAAACGGGACCGTCAAAAATTCGGGGCAGTTCCTCTTCCGGAATTCCGGTTCCCTCGTCGGTCACCGCAAAAACCGCATTATGGGCGTCGACGGTAACGCGAAGCTCTATGGCAGGAGAAACTCCCGCGTATTTCGCGGCGTTTTCAATCAGATTGATCAGCACCTGTTCGATCAGTGTACCGTCCATCGGAATCATGAGCAAGTCGGCGGGAATGGATACATTGAGCCTGATGCCCGAAAAATGCGTTTTGACGAGGCTTACGGCCTCGGCGACGACTTCTTCGACGGCTTCGTTTTTTTTCGCTATTCTCATCGAGCCGTCGCTTATTTTGGTGACCGAAAGGATATTCTCGACCATCCGCATGAGCCACTGCGCGTCGCACTTGATGTCCGAGGCAAACAGATACCGAGCGTCTCCGTCAAGCGCTTCTCCGTTTTCAAGGAGAACGGAACTCGCGCCGAGTATGGCGGTGAGCGGGGTGCGCAAATCATGCGATATACCCCGGAGAAAATCATACCGCATCTTCTCTTTCTCGGACTCGAGTTCCATGACATGCTGCCTGTCGGAGAGGGACTGCCTCTCGATCGCAAGGGCCGCGAGCGAGGCGAGCGTTCCCAAAAATACCGTGTTTTCGTGCGAAAGACGCTTCCCTTTTTCGCACGAGAGCCCTATCACCCCTATTACGCCTTCGCGGCCGGAAACGGGCATGTAGAACGCGGGCACGAGCGAAAGCGTTCCTGTGCCGATACCGGCGGCTTTCCCGTTCGCAAACACCCATTGCACGACCGACTTCTCGTTTTCGCACAGGTTTTTTTTACCGTCCGTCCGCGCGAATTGCGCGTTCGCGGGGTCTGCGGCATACAGTATCGCGTCGGTGCTGAATACGGCGGACAGGTGATCTTCGATAACCTGCGTGATGCCCGCGATATCGTACGCGGCCAGCAGTTTCCGGTTGATGTCATAGAGCATTTCGGTGCGGCGCTCGCGCTGGACGGAAGCGACGACCTGTTCCTTGATGCGTACCGTCATCGCGCTCGTGATTAAGGAGACCAGAAACATGATAAAAAAGGTTACCGGATAGCGCGGATCTATCGCGTTGAAAGTAAAATACGGTTCCGTAAAAAAGAAATTGAACGACAGTACCGCCAAAACGGAAGATACCGCTCCGTAGAGATAGCCTTCGGTATACCGGGAGATAACCAAAACACCGAGAATATAAACCATTATGATATTATGATCCCCGATGTTTGCCGCGCGAAGCGCATAGGAAAAAAGAGTCGCGAACGCGATGATTGCGAGGGATATGAACGCATGGCGGGGAGAAAGCCTGAAATCAGGCCGTCCCGCCGGCTGCAAAAACTTTCGCTTCCTGTATCTCGAACCGGTCAATTGGTCGGGAATGATATGCACTTCCACGTCGGGAAGCAGGAACGCAAGCTTGTCCGCGAACTCGGGTCTCAGAAGATTTCTGAACGCATCATGCCTCTTGCGCTTGCCGATGACCAGATTCGTCACGCCGGTCAGCTTTGCGTATTCCGAAATGGCAAAGGCGATATCGCTTCCCTGCAGGGACACGAGTTTCGCTCCCAGCCTGAGGGCAAGAGCCGTATTTTCCCTGACCCCGTCGCTTTCATCGCCTTGCAATACGGTTACGGCGATCCATGGCGCATGCCAGGCGTCCGCCATCCGGGCCGCCGCGCGAATGCACGAAGCCGACGAGGGAGAAGGCCCTATGCAAACGAGAATCTTTTCCGGCGCGGGTTTCTTCTCCCGCTCGATATCCCTCGACACGCGGTCGGCCGCCTTCCGCATCGCGATTTCCCGCAGGCTGCTCAAGTTTCCGGACGTAAAAAAATTCCGTCGGGCGACCGTAACCCGATCCTTTCCGTAAACTTTTCCCTCGGCAAACCGCTTCAATAATTCCTCGGGATCTATATCGACAAGCTTCACCTTGTCTGCCTGATCGATAATATAATCGGGAACTGTCTCGCGCACGGTTATTCCGGTGATACGCCTAACGACGCCGTTAAGGCTCTCGACGTGCTGCACGTTCATGGTAGCCCATACGTCGATTCCCGCCTGCAAAAGCTCCTCGACGTCCTGATAGCGCTTGCCGTTTCGCGACCCCTGGGCGTTTTCATGCGCGAGTTCGTCGACGAGTATCAGCGCGGGCTTGCGGAGCAACGCCGCGTCGATGTCGAATTCGAAAAGCTGAATATTCCGGTACTGGATTATTTTCTGCGGCAAAGAAGGGATATCCCGAGCGAGCGCCGCCGTGTCCGGTCGGGCGTGAGGCTCGATATATCCCGCGACGACGTCGATTCCGCCATCAAGGCGCTCTCGGGCTTCTTCGAGCATCGCGTATGTTTTCCCGACGCCTGCCGCATAACCGAAAAAAATCTTGAGTTTTCCGCCTGTCTTTTTTTGCCCGGATTCGATGCTTTCAAGAAGCGCGTCGGGATCGGGCCGTTCATCCGATAGCGTCATAATGGCGATACCTCTCTATTCAATAATATCACGGCAAACCGTCAAGCGACAGGTTAACCTTAAGCACGTTCACCGCCCGTTCGCCGAAAATTCCCAAAAACCGGCCGGTAGTGTTTTTCGCGATACTGACGCGTACCGAAGCTTCGGAAACGCCCCGGATCCGCGCTATTCGCGCAACCTGATACTCGGCTGCCTCGGGGGAAATATTCGGATCCACTCCGCTTCCGGAAGCGGTCAAAAGGTCGGCCGGAATCGCGGAATTATTTCCGGGATCGAGCGTGCGCCAATACGCTGTACGCTCGAGCACCAAGGCTTTTTGCTTTTCGCTCACGGGCGAAAGATTCGACGTTCCTCCGGGCCTTCCGATAAGGTACTCCGGTTTGGCGAAGGTTTGCGCGATCAGCGCCGAGCCACGATCATTCGAAATGATACTTCCGTTCGCTTTTTGCGGAAACGCAAGTTGCGCAATCCCCGTTATAATTCCGGTATACGCAACGCCGAACAGAAGGCTTAATGCCGCGAAAGAAACCAAAGCCGGTCTCAATGTCCTCGATAATGTTTTCACGTTTGACCCCCTTACGCAAGACCGCATGCGGTTATCAGCATGTCCAAAAGCTTGATCGCCACGAAAGGCGCCACAAGTCCGCCGAATCCATAAATCCCGAGATTTCTCCCCAGCATTTTTCCCGCGGAAGTTTCCCTGTATTTCACTCCCTTCAAGGCAAGGGGAATCAGCGCGATAATGATCAGTGCGTTATAGATAATCGCGGAAAGTATCGCACTCCTCGTGCTGGTCAACGCCATAAAATTAAGGCTTGCGAGACCGGGATAGATTCCGAAAAACAAAACGGGGATTATGGCAAAATATTTCGCCACGTCGTTCGCGACGCTGAACGTCGTCAGCGATCCGCGCGTCATCAAAAGCTGCTTCCCGATCCGCACGATGTCGATCAGCTTCGTCGGGTTTGAGTCGAGATCGACCATGTTTCCCGCTTCCTTGGCGACCTGCGTCCCGGTGTTCATCGCGACCGCTACGTCTGCCTGAGCCAAAGCGGGAGCGTCGTTCGTTCCGTCACCGGTCATCGCGACCAGATGGCCCTTCCCCTGATATTCGCGGATCAGCGCGAGCTTAGCCTCGGGAGTCGCCTCCGCGAGAAAGTCGTCCACTCCCGCCTCGGCTGCGATGGCGGCCGCGGTCACCGGATTGTCGCCGGTTATCATGATTGTCCTGATGCCCATTTTGCGAAGATCGTCGAACCGTTCCTTCACGCCGTTTTTCACGATGTCCTTCAAATAGATAACGCCCAGCACTTCCGCGTTCTTCGCGACCACGAGCGGAGTTCCGCCGGCACCCGCGACGCGGCGCACGATTTCCGCGCACTCGTCGGGCCACACGCCACCGGCGTCGAGCACAAAGTTTTTTATGGCCTCGGCCGCGCCTTTCCGGATCTTGTCGTTTTTGCAGTCAATGCCGCTCATGCGCGTCTTTGCGGTAAACTCTATAAAGGTCGCCTGCAGCGCCGAAAGGTCCCGACCCCGTATATCGAACTGTTCCTTTGCGAGCACTGCGATGCTCCTGCCTTCCGGGGTCTCGTCGGCGATCGATGACAGCTGAGCGGCGTCCGCGAGTTCTTTTGCCGTAACCCCGCGCACCGGAATAAACTCGGCCGCCTGCCGGTTGCCGAGGGTGATGGTTCCCGTCTTGTCAAGAAGCAGCACGTCGACGTCGCCCGCGGCCTCGATCGCGCGACCGCTCATCGCGAGCACGTTTGCCTGATTCAGGCGGCTCATGCCCGCAATGCCGATAGAGGACAAAAGAGCGCCTATCGTCGTGGGCGCAAGGCACACGAGAAGGGCGATCACGTTCGTCAGCGAAATCGCGGATCCCGCGCCTGACATCTTGCGGGCGAATTCGGTGAAGGGCAAAAGAGTCGCGCAAACCACGAGAAAAATAATGGTAAGCGTCACGAGAAGAATCTGCAGGGCGATTTCGTTCGGAGTTTTTTTGCGCGAGGCGCCTTCGACCATTGCGATCATTTTGTCGAGAAAAGTCGACCCCGCCTCGGCGGTCACGCGGATCACGAGCCAATCCGACACGAGAGTCGTGCCGCCCGTGACGGCGCTCCTGTCCCCTCCCGACTCGCGTATCACCGGCGCCGATTCTCCGGTAATGGCGCTTTCGTCCACGGAAGCGGCGCCCTCGATCACTTCGCCGTCCATCGGAATTTGCTCGCCGGATTTCACGAACATAATGTCGTCTTTTTTTAGCTTGGCGGAAAGCACTTCCTCGAAATCGTCGTGATTCTGCGCAGATTTGAGCCTGCGGGCCTGAACGTCGCGCCGGGCCTTGCGGAGACTGTCTGCCTGAGCGCGCCCGCGTCCTTCGGCGATCGCTTCGGCAAAATTGGCGAACAGGACGGTAAACCACAGAATAAGCGCTATCGCAAGCGTATAGCCGGCGTTCTCGTCATGAATGCCGGCAAAAGCCAAAAGCCAAAGAGCCGTCGTCATAATGGCGCCGATATATACCACGAACATCACGGGATTTTTATACTGAACCCGCGGCGAAAGTTTTACCAGGGATTGAGTTACCGCATCGATAAAAACCGATCCTTGCGTTTTTTTCATGCTCATTTGAATGCCTCCATTAACGCACAGTCACAAAATCCGCGAGAGGGCCCAAGGCCAACGCGGGAAGGAATGTGAGCGCGCCGATTATCACGATAATAGCGAGCAAAAGACCGGTGAACCGCAAGTCGCACGTCGACAGGGTTCCTTCTCCCGTGGCCACCATTTTCTTTTTTGCCAAATTTCCCGCGAGCAAAATTACCGCCGAAAGCGGAATGAACCTTGCAAGAATCATGATGATTCCGCCAAATACGTTCGTGAACGCGGTGTTCGCCGCATAGCCGCCAAACGCGCTTCCGTTGTTGTTTGCCATCGACGAGAATGCGTAGAGTATCTCGGAGAAGCCGTGGGCGCCCGTATTGGTCAGCCAGGACTGCACCTCAGGCATAGCGACCGCGACCGCGGTTCCCATCAGAGTCAGCAAAGGCGGAACAAGGATGACAAGACAGACCATCTTCATGTCAAACGCCTCGATTTTTTTGCCGAGGTACTCGGGCGTGCGGCCGACCATGAGGCCCGCGATGAATACCGTCATCAGGACAAAGGCAAGCATGCCATACAATCCGCAGCCGACGCCGCCGAAAACGATTTCGCCTATTTGCATCAAAAACATCGGAAGCAAGCCTCCGAGCGGAGTGAAGCTGTCATGCATCGAATTGACCGAGCCGTTCGAAGCCGCCGTCGTCGCGGTAGCCCATAGGGCAGAGGCTCCCACGCCGTGCACTACTTCTTTCCCTTCCATATTGTTAAGTTCGCTCACCGTGACTACCGCAAGGGCGGCGATAAAGATAATCAGCATGACCGCATAGATCGAACGTCCCTGCCGCTTGTCCTTTACCGCAAGACCAAACGATACGCAAAGACCCGCCGGAATAAGCAGGATTGACAGCGCCTGAAGCAAATTGGAAAAAGCCGTCGGGTTTTCCAGGGGAAACGCCGAGTTCGCGCCGAAAAATCCGCCGCCATTGGTGCCAAGCTGCTTGATCGCTATCTGGCTCGCTGCGGGGCCAAGCGGAATAGTCTGAGCCGCGCCGCTTTCCAGCGTCAGCACGCTGTGATACGAACCGAGCGACTGCACTACCCCTTGAGAAACGAGAACGATCGCGAGGATAAACGAAAGAGGAAGAAGAATATAGAGAGAGGACTTCGTCAGATCGACCCAGAAGTTTCCGACCGTCGACTGCTGTTTCCTGACAAACCCGCGGATCAGGGCGAACAGAACGGCGATGCCCGTCGCGGCGGAAACAAAATTCTGAACCGTCAGCCCAAGGCTTTGGGTTAAATAGGATAAAGTCGTCTCGCCGGAATAGGCCTGCCAGTTTGTATTCGAAACAAAACTGGCCGCCGTATTGAAGGCCAGATCCCAGCTTACTCCCGGCATCTTCGCCGGGTTAAGCGGAAGAAAGCCCTGCAGCATTTGCAGGGCAAACAAAAAAGCAATTCCGACGGAACTGAACGCGATCGCGGCAAGCGTATATTGCTTTGCCGTCATTTCACCGGTTGATTGAAATCCCATGATTCGGTTGATTCCGCTTTCAACGGGGGAAAGCAAGCGGTTTAAAAATACTTTATCGCCGTTCATCACCAGATACATGTATTTGCCGAGCGGAACGGAAAGAACCAGCAACAATGCGATATACAGGATATCCTGCAAGACTATAGAATTCATAATGATTCTCCCTTGAACAAAACGAACGCAAGGTAGACGAATAGCGCAAAACCGATAATTCCGGAAACAGCCAATACTAATCCCATTTCGGTTCCTCCTGAGTAAAATACTACTGATTTGGGCATAAAGAGGGCGTTAAGAATGTACGCCGGGCATAAATTCCGTTTTAGCTCAAGGCTTGCCTGACGTCCTCGAATTTTTTTTGCAAATCAGGAAAAAGTTCTCTCACGGCATCCATATCGCCGGCCCTTCCCGCGGCTTCCATATCGCCCGCGGTCTCGCGAAGCGCCTCGCAGCCCAAGTTAGCCGAGGCGCCCTTCATCCGGTGAGCGAAGTTCGCGGCTTTATCCACGGAACCCGCGTCTATCGCCCGTGCGAGCGCTTCAAGCTGAAGGGGCACATCCTCGAGAAACGTTTCGATAATCTGCCGTGCGAATTCCCCGTCGTTGCTAATGCGGCTCATAAACGATGCGCGATCGAAAACGGGAAGGGTTTGGGGAATATCCGTAACCATGGCGACTTCAAGCATTTCAAGGTCATCGTCGGGATGCGGTATCCATTTCGCGAGAAGGGACGACAATAGTCGCAGATCAATCGGTTTGCTGATATAGTCATCCATTCCCGCCTCAATGCATTTTTCCCGATCGCCCTGCAGGGCATTTGCCGTCATCGCGATTATGGGGATATGCCGCTCCCCCGTCTCGTTTTCGCGGATCATGCGCGTGGCCGCGTACCCGTCCATAACGGGCATCTGGCAATCCATGAGCACCAGGTCGTAGTGAATGCGCAAAAGAGCATCTATAGCTTCCCTTCCGTCGGATGCGATGTCCGCGTTGTAGCGCAACTTCTCGAGCATTTTCCTGATAACAAGCTGGTTCGTTGCGTTGTCCTCCGCGAGCAGAATGCGGGATTTTGAAAAAGTCGCTCCGGGCATTTTCGCGAACGAAGGGTTTTGTTCCAATCCGCCCAGATTCGACAAGGTACGCCGCAGATCGGACTCGCTTATGGGCTTCATCAAGTTACCGGAAAAACCGGAATTGGCAAAACGGGCGATGCTCGCCCTTGAATCGGGAGATATCATCAGGATAAAACGGGTTAGGCATGGCATCTCTTTTTCTTTCATCAGGAGAGAAAGCGACGCTTCGTCGGCAAGCAGGGTTTTCACGTCCATAAGCGCTGCGGAAAAAGGGTTCCCCACGAGCGCTTCGCTCGAGAGAATGGCGAGCGCGACGGTAACGTTTGACGTCTCCCTGAAACGGCAGCCCCAACCGGCGAGCAATGAAGAAACAAGGAAGCGGTTTGCGTCGTCAGAGTCTAGGACGAGCACGTACATATCGCTGAGATTCCTGTAATTCTCGCCGGGAATAAGCTGGCCGGCCTCGCGTTTTTCGAACACGGCGGTAAACCAGAACGTCGACCCGCTTCCCTCGGCACTCGTAAGGCCGATCGTTCCGCCCATCAAAAGAGCAAGCTGCTTCGCTATGGACAGGCCCAGTCCCGTGCCGCCGAATTTCCGTGAGGTTGAGCTGTCAACTTGCGTAAATCTGCTGAAGAGCTGTTCCTGCTTGTCCGGGGGAATTCCGATACCCGTATCCGTGACAGCGATCCTCACGATTACGGTCTTGTCGTCCTCAGTCTCAAGGCTTGTGCGTATCGTGACTCCGCCCTCGGACGTGAATTTGATCGCATTGCCGACGAGATTAATGAGTATTTGCCTGAGGCGCCCCGGATCTCCGCGAAGGTGAACCGGCACATCGGGATCGATCACGCTTACGAGCTTGAGATTTTTCTCGCGTGCCTTCAATTCGAGAATATTGACGGAATCCTCCAGGGTCAGCCTCAGGTGAAAATCGATTTTTTCGAGCTCGATCTTTCCTGCCTCTATCTTTGAAAAATCGAGAATGTCGTTAATGATCGACAATAGCGACTCGCCGCTCGATTGAATGATGCCCGCATACTCCCGCTGCTCCTCGGTAAGTCCCGTGTCCAGCAGCAAGTTCGTCATGCCGATAACCCCGTTCATCGGCGTGCGGATTTCATGGCTCATCATCGAAAGAAAATTTGACTTTGCGTCGTTGGCGGCGTCCGCCTGAATCTTCAGCTCGTTTGCGCGAATAATCTCGCTTTGCAGCTTCGCTTCCGTATTTTTCTGAAGTGAAATATCCCAATTTGTTCCGATCAGTCGAACCACCTTCCCGGATTTGTCCCGAAGGCCTTTCGCGAGGGCGCGGATATAATGGATCGACCCATCGGGCCAAACCACGCGGAATTCCGTATCAAAATCTTTTTCGCCGCGTATGACCGCCTCGACTTCCTCATTCCCCCTCGCGATATCCTCGGGGTGCAGTGCCGAAGTCCAGGCTTCGTATGCCCCGCAAAAAGTGTCCTTCGACACCCCGTACAGGGTAAACATCTGATCGTCCCAGATCAATTGACCGCTGACCGTGTTCATTTCCCAAATTCCGACGCTTCCGGCGCGTATCGCAAGCGAAAGCCTCTCGTCGGTATCTTTGAGTATTTTCTCGGCTCTCTTTTGTTCGGTGATATCGATCATAATCGTCAGCAAGAACCGACTTCCCTGATTTTCCATGATTTCGCCAGAAAAGAGCCCGTCAAGAATTTCTCCGGCCTTGGTCTTGAGCTGCATTTCGCGATTCACGATTCTTCCAGATTTTCGAACGTCGCTTCCATAACGCAGCATCTCTTCGTGACTGCACAATAAATCAAATTCACGTACGGTCTTTCCCAAAGCCTCTTCCCGTTTGTAACCGGTTTTTTCGACAAAAGCCTTGTTCACATCGATAATTTTTCCGTCCGTCTCAGAGGCAATAATCATGAGCGCCGGATTGCTTTCGAATATCTTGTTGAATTTCTGAAGCGCGGCCTGTTCCTGCGATATGTCCTTGGAAACGCAAAAGATGCTTTCCTTGCCGTTCCACGTTCCCATCCAGGTACGCGTTTCCGCGGGAACCAAACCGCAATATTTGGACTCGAGGGGAATCGACGAAGAGCTTCTGGTCATGGCGAGCATTTCGCCGAAAAACTGCTCTGCTTCAAGCCTCAGTTTCGACGGGTGCATATCAAGCAGCTGCTTACCTTCGATCTCGTCCTTGGTGTAGCCGAGTTTGCGAAGCACCGCCGAATTGACATGCAGTATCTTTCCGTCCGGATCCGCGACAAAGACAAGATCGTCCAGAGTCTCGAAAAACGTGCGGAAATTGACTTCGCTCTCCATCAGCTTGTCTTCCATCTGCTTCCGCTCGCTGATATCAATAAACGTTATTACCGCGCCCGTTACCACGGAGTCTTTCATCAGCGGATACGACCAAAACTCAACGGGAAAAGAAGTCCCGTCGGCGCGCCACAGAGGCTCGTCATTCACATGCAAGCCCGTTCCGTTTTTAAATGAATTGAATATGCGGCATTTTTCGAGCGGAAAGGGAAACCCGTCGCAATTATTATGGTGAATTACCTCGTGGATGTTTTTCCCGAGAATCGATTCCATCGATGAATATCTCGCCATCTGCAAAAAAGACTTATTGCAAAACAGACAATTACCCTGGGTATCGATGCCAAAAATAGCTTCGGCGGTAGAATCGAGAATTGTTTGGTACAGGGATTTACTCTCGTGAAGAATAGAATCGGCTTTCATACTGGAGGTTATATCGGTAAAAGACGAAAGAACGCAGTCGTTTCCGGGTCCGCAGATGTCAAGTTCGCATACTTCGACCGTAAACCAGCGCCCGCTGAGAGCCGAAAAAAGGGGCAATGGCGCCCGGTTTTCCCCACTCTCATCGTTTTCGGCACTTTTAGTGTTTTCGCCCGCTTCGCATTTTAGGGCTTTTGAGTAGAGGGAAATCCAGTCAATTCCGGCCCGCTTGCATTCTTCCCGCAACGAGCTCTCTTTCCTGCCGATCATTTCTGCAGCCTTAAGACCCGTAATCCGGTCAAAAGCGGCATTCGCCTCTACCAGCATATAATCTATCAACTTGCCGTCAGAATCCCTGACAAGCTCATGGTATGCGTATCCAACGGGAGATTTTTCAAAAATAACCTTGAAGCGACTATCATTCATGTACACTAATAATAGATTTTCGGAAGGTAAAACGCAAATCGAAGGAAAGGACCGCTGCCCGCCCATCCAGTTACTGAAAGGGCGGTTGAACGGCGTTTTAGGCAGGAAATCAGTACAAGTTTACTTGGCGCGTTCGGTAAAGGATCCGTCGCGGGTATCAACCATGATCTTGGTGTCGATTTCGCAGAACAGGGGAACCTGAACGATAAAACCGGTATCGAGCGTGGCGGATTTTGTCGCTTTTCCCGACGTATCGCCCTTAACTCCGGGTTCGCAGTACGTGATCGTGCGGGTAACCTGGACGGGAGTCTTTATGCCGACGGGCTTGCCCTCATAGAAGGTGAGTTCCACGGAGAATTCGTCGCCGATGTTGATGTAGTTTCCATTATCGCCGAGATCCTCTTTGGTAATCTCGAACTGTTCGAAGGTGTCATCGTCCATAAAAACATAGGTCTCGCCGTCGATGTAGGAAAGTTTTACCTTGTGGATATCAAGATCGACGTCCTGGAATTTTTCGGATGAATCGAAACCCGCGTCCATGGTCTGGCCGGTAACGATATTCTTGATTCTCATGCGGAAAACCATTGAGCCGCGGCCGCTCTTGTTGCCGAGCATGCGCTGTACGATCATCGGATCATTGCCGTTCATAAAAACGACGCCGACTTTAAGTTCTGAAGCTGCTAACATAGTATCTCTCTTAATAAAAAAAATTCGATTCGATATGCCGCATAAAAGCGACTAGGAATAATTATATCCTAAAGAGCGCATGAATGTCAGCAGGTTAGCGGCAAGATTACCAAGATTCCGCACTTCTTGCGCCAACAAGCCAAAACCGTCAGCCGAAATGCGTAAAACAGCCAATAAATCGCCCGGAAAAGGCTCTGTTTCGTTGAATGCGAGGGTCAGACCCTCATAGGCCTTGTAATCAACAGGATCGAGACAAGGTTTGATACGTTCCAAAAACGCGTGCACTTTCGGAAGCTGGGCACCGAATGAGAACGGATAGCATTGCCAGAGAAACGGGTGCCCGGCAAGAACGGAGCGCGCAAAGGTTTCTTCGCCGCGAACGATGCTGAAGTCAGAGGCGACGAGGAAGGCATCCCACTGTTGTTGGGGCAATACTGGAAGGGATAGAACGGGAAAGGGGCATCCGGCCCGATTCCAGGCAGCCAGAAAAGGCCCAGAACTTCTTCCCGGGGCGACAAGCGCAAGAATCGGCTTTTCGGCGTGAAAAGTCGCAAGATCGGCGACAATCGGCGTAAAGTCATGCTCATAGCTGAAAACAAGCACCCAATGGGTTTCGCTCGAGAGGGAAAATCCGCCTGTTTGAATAATTTCCCGACGCACATGGCGCTTCCCTTCGGCGGTCGCGCATGCTTCCACTAACGACATAAAGGGCTTGTCCTGCACAAGACCGCCGGTCCCCTCCCGGAAACCCGGCATGAATATAGTCTTCCGGACAAGAGGAAAACGGGTAAAGGACGGCAAGAGATGATAGTCGTGCGCCCAGGATTCAGCGGTAAGATACTCAAGATTCACGATATGACGGAGGGCAGGATCGGCATCGTCAAAAAGAATCTCTTCAAACCACTCGGGTCGGCCGCACGCATAGCATTCAAGAACCATGCGCGGACGTTCAGCGCGAAAAACTTCGAGAGCCGCTTCTCCGGGATTATCCCGGCGGACCACAAGAAATCCTTCGACCTGTTGCATTGTTGTGTCAGCTTTCACAGCCGGACAAATCCCCGTAAAAACGGAAAGATCGTCAACGATCAACCTGAGACGGGGTGCATCGGGAAGTTCGCCTAGGGCACGCGCGAGCCGGTACGTAAAACCGATGTCGCCGAGGTTGTCCACAACCCTGCACAAAATATCGACTGTCATGATAAAGACAGGATAGCAGAATCATTCCAAAAAATCCCGATCGCATTCGTTCTTGACAGTGTAAAATTGGAGATATAAAATAAGATCCGCATCTGAAGGAGTATTCAAAATGGAACAGAAAAATATTGACTGGGCAAACCTGGGTTTCGGCTACATACAGACAGAAAAACGATTTGTGTCGAACTTCCGCAAAGGCGCCTGGGATGCGGGAGCCATCACTTCGGATGCGACGGTCGTTATAAGCGAATGCGCCGGTGTCCTTCATTATGCGCAAACCTGCTTCGAAGGCCTTAAAGCCTATAGGACTGA
>Ga0302289_1000176_pt1 | contig 35982 bp, 30 predicted proteins | sample III_Fen_N1_2_FD_194552 | JGI IMG/M metagenome (GOLD analysis project Ga0302289, IMG submission 194552) | Peat permafrost microbial communities from Stordalen Mire near Abisko, Sweden - III_Fen_N1_2 | ecosystem: Environmental > Terrestrial > Soil > Wetlands > Permafrost | place: Sweden: Abisko... | reverse complement strand
TGCGGTACATCCGTTTGTTGCCAGCGGATGGAACCGACCGGAAGTATACTCCGACTTTGGCTTTGACAAGTTCCTTTCCATGGACGATTTCTTAACCCCTTCATACGAAAGAGCATATATCAGTGATGCTTCGTCATACAGCAAACTCATCGAGTTGTATGAGAACAAACCGAAGGGACAGCCGATATTCCTTTTCAATGTCACCATGCAGAACCACGGCGGTTATACAACGGAGTACCCCAACTTTGTTGAGGATGTTACGCTTCCTGATTATCCGGGCCAGTTTCCCGAGACGGAGCAGTACCTGTCGCTGATTCACTCATCGGACGATGCCCTTAAGAATCTGGTCGACTACTTTGCCAATGCAGACGAACCGACCGTAATCTGTTTTTTCGGTGATCATCTTCCGAATTTGAAGAACAATTTTTACAAGACGATTCTCGGGAAAAGTCTTACAGATCTTTCCCCGGATGAGATGCTGAATCTGTATAAGACTCCGTTCCTTATTTGGGCCAATTATGATATCCCGGAACAGGAGATTGATAAGATCAGTGCGAACTATATGTCCACGCTCCTTCTGCAGACGGCGAACATAGACCTTCCGGACTATAACAGCTATTTAAGCAGTCTTTATCAGTATTTCCCGGTGATCAGCGGGCGTGCCGTTATCGATGCAGAAGGAAATACGTATCAATCCTACGAGTCTGTCCCGAATAACGAGATGATTAAGCAGTATGCAATCCTCGCATACAATAATTTATTTGACAAAAACAACCGGAATGCTACACTCTTTGATAGTGCTCCTTCTTCTGCGTCAGAAGAAGGAATCATGATTACCGGCCTTCCGGCAGTCGATCCTCTTCATGAGGAAGGCGATTTAACCGCCGGAGGACCAACACCAACGATTGGAACGCCGGTTGTTGCTGCCGTGACAGGCACACCTGCCGCCTGAGGTGACATATGCAGATATATTCCGCCAGTCAGCCGAATGACGAGCATTCGGAAAATCCGGAACTGTTAAACAAATTTTCAGTTCGTTCTGCAATTTCTCTGGACGGTGTGCTGCAGGAGCGTTTTATTGCTTTTCTTACACCGGATGAGGTGTCGAAATATAATGAAATACTTCGGTTTCCGGACTATGCGATTCGGGAATGTACCAACCATGTGATTCAAAGCCCGAAAATTGAAGAGCTCGACGATTTGATCTATGGGGTGCTGAATCAGATATCCGACAAAGAAATCGGACTCGTACCCAAAGAAATGGCTTTTTTTCTCACACCTGCGGGACTTGTTATTGTCGCTGAACCGGGCGCCCTTATCGATAAGGTCAGACAGGCGATCGTTATGGAGCGAACGGAAAAGCATATGCTGACGATCCTTCCCGAGAGAGCACTGTTTTTGCTGATGGAAAAGATCGTATCTGCGGATATGGCATTGATCCGGGACCTCGATGAGACGGAGACGATTCTCGAGGAAAAACTTTTGGCCGGAGAAAAAATGGAGTACCGGCAGCTTATCTTCCGTCTGAGACAGAAGACGCTCTTTCTGGCACAATATGCAGGCCTTATGGCCGATCTCGCGGACGTACTCGAAGACAACGAGAACTCTCAGCTGACCGTGGAGGCGAGCCGCATGTTTCATCTGATCCATACAAGAATTGACCGTCTGGAGCGATCAGCCGCAACTCTTCGTGAAGGTGTCATGCAGCTTCGAGAGGCCTATCAGTCGCAGACGGATAACGATGCGAACCAACTGATGAAGCTTTTTGCCGTTGTTTCAGCCATTTTTCTTCCGCTGACCTTCATTACCGGCTGGTACGGTATGAACTTTCAAAAGATGCCTGAACTTTCCTGGAAATACGGATATTTCGTTCTTTTTCTGGCGGTTGCGGCCATCATGACCGGAATCATTCTGCTATTTAAGAAAAAACACTTTTTATGATGCTGCTTTCAGAACCACGCCCTCCCCTTACAAGAAAGGACCCCAATGGAAATACTTTCATTTACTGATCTTGCACTCTCCGATGAACTTTCACAGGCGCTAAAAAAACTGAACCTGCATACGCCGACTTCGGTACAAAAACAGGCAATTCCCATCATGATGGACGGACATAACCTTATCGCCAAAGCGCCTACCGGAACAGGAAAAACATTTGCCTTCGGCATTCCGCTGCTCGAATACCTCAATATGAATGAGACTTTTGTACAGAATCTTATTCTCTGCCCGACACGCGAGCTTGCACTGCAGATCTGCTCTGAAATCCGGAGCATCGGTCAATATATCAAGGGACTCAAAGTATGTCCGATCATCGGCGGACAAAGCATGGACCGTCAATTCAAGGAGCTGGCCGACCATCCGCAGATTGTCGTCGCAACCCCCGGCCGTCTGCTGGATCATGTGAACCGCAGGACTATCGATATCTCCTATGTATATTCCGTCATACTCGATGAGGCGGATGAGATGCTGAACATGGGGTTTTTCAAGGATATTAAGAAAATTCTCGATATGACGCCCAAGGAGAAACAGATCGCTCTCTTTTCAGCGACGATGTCCAGAGATGTCATGGATATTTCCTGGCAGTATCTGGAAGGATCCATCGAAATTGATGTCGCTCCGAAGGCGGAAGACATGCCGCAGATCAAACAGTATCTGGTATCCGTCCCTGAGAAGGATAAGCTGGATGCACTCCTCAAAATCATCCGAGAGAAAAATCTGACGCGCATCATTATCTTCTGCAATACGAAGACGCGCGTGCGGCATCTGACTGAGCGCATCCAGCGAGCCGGCCTTTCCGCCGACTGTCTGCACGGGGATATTAATCAGAATATGCGAAACAAGATTATGGACGGCTTCCGCAGCGGTAAATTCCCGATCATGATCGCAACGGACATTGCTGCCCGGGGACTCGACGTACAGGATGTAGACGGTGTTTTCAACTATGATCTGCCAAAGGAAAATGAATATTACCTGCACAGAATCGGACGAACGGGACGTGCACAAAAAGAAGGCGCCGCCTATTCGCTGGTATCCTATACCGACATTCCGCGCATGGATGAAATTGTAAAGTACACAAAAGTTCAAGTGGAAGATCTTTCCATTACAGTGTAAGCATATATGTAAGCCGGAAACCGCAACAAAACTGATATTTTGTCACTTTGACAAAGGCAGTTGTTCAAATTTGTGCACTTTATCGATTAAAAAGGATTAAAGAACGGGACGACTGATAAAAAATAAATTCTTTTTAATCAAACAACTTGAATTATTAATTTGAGTGGCATAGTATAACACTCAAGGACAATTTTGATTCAAGGCGGTACGTTTATGAGAGAGGGATCCCGAAAAAAGGTCACCATGAGCGACATTGCAAATCGGCTGAATGTCAGCAATGTCACTGTTTCCAATGCCTTGTCGGGGAAGAAGGGCGTAAGTCTTTCTGTACGTGATGAAGTATTCAGAACAGCCGATGAAATGGGCTATAAATACATGAAATCTTCCCCGAAAGCGGAGCCGGATTTTATGATCGGCTGCGATATCGGCATTCTGACGGCACAGCGATATATTCAGATCAGTTCGTCTTTTTACTGGGAACTTTATCAGAAGCTTGCGGCAGAACTTAAGTCGAGGGGACTGTACAGTATTTTCGACATTTTGTCCTATGACGATGAAGCGTCCCTGACCATATCGAAGATGATCGCGGAAAAGCGCGTGACGTCTTTGATCATCATCGGACAGCTGACGCCGGAATATCTGCAGTGCATTTATGACACCGGAATCTCCTGCGTTTATCTGGACTTTTACGAGAAAGACTTTGATGTGGATTCCATCACAACGGACAACTTCTTTGATATGTATCTGCTGACGGACTATTTGTTCCTGAAGGGGCACAGCCGTATCGGATTTGTCGGGAATGTTCTGGCTACGTCCAGTATTCAGGACCGCTATATGGGTTTCTATAAAGCGATGATCGAACACCATCTGATTCCCAGACAGGACTGGCTGATTTCGGATCGTACAAATGACGGCCGTAATATTGATATTGTACTGCCGGATGACATGCCGTCGGCGTTTGTCTGCAACTGCGACGAAGTCGGCTATCGATTCATCAAAGTACTTCAGGGAAAGGGCTATCGCGTTCCGGAAGATATTTCCGTCGTCGGATTTGATAATTATTCGACAGCTGACAGCACGTCGACCCCGCGTATAACAACCGTGGAAGTAAACATGAAGGGTCTTGCGAAGGAGGCCATCAACGCCATTGTAAAGAGATATAAGAATCCGACGTATCGTGCAGGCCGTATTTTGATTGGCGGAAAGATCGTGCTGAAAGATTCCGTTATGCCTTGCCATGATTAATCTGACATCCATAAATCTTTTAGATAATATCGAAAAGCTACATACCACAGAATTAGGCATGCATCGAATAAAGAGAAACCTTTCACTGGAGATAGATGACATTGTCAAATGGTGTAAAGATAAGATTCAGCAATCAAATGCATCAATAGCTAAACAAGGCAAGAATTGGTATGTAAGCGTAGATGGGTGTGAGGTTACTGTTAATGCAACAAGTTTTACAATAATCACGGCACATAAGAAAAAGCAAGGTATGAGGATGATCAAATTAATTAATAACAGCAAATAAACATATGAAGCTTTGCAAAATATCAAAGACGAAAATTTGTAATGCCTGTGTTTCAAAGACAATTTGTATGAACGATATACAAAGCGTGCAGATTTATATAAAATTACAAAGAAGTCAAGATAGTGATTTATTTGCAAAATTCGGCAATGACAACCGGAGAATATATCAAAATGATACAGGCAAGGTAAAGGGTAAATAGAACCTAATTCACCTAATTGTTTAGGGAGGGACTGCAATGAAAAAAATATTGACCTTTATCCTGGCGCTGACGCTGATTCTTTCTGTTGCCGCTTGCAGCAACACCAAAGCCACATCCTCCAACGTCACCATTGACTCTTTGACTCTCGGTAAAGATTACACGGATCTTGCCGCCAGCATCAAAGTGCTCACCTCCAAAACAGACTTTACGGACACAGTTATGACAGATTATGTGAAAGAATTCCAGAAGGAATATCCGAATATTGAGATCACATACGAGGCGATCACAAACTATTCCCAGACAATCACGACACGTCTTACGACACCGGACTGGGGCGATATCTGCATGATCCCGGGCGATGTTGACAAACCGGCATTCTCCACATACTTCATCTCCCTCGGTGATCTGACAAAGCTTTCAGAGAAGTATATCTTCCTGAACGACAAGTCTTTTGACGGACAGGTTTACGGTATTCCTTCCAAGAACAACGTGCAGGGTATCGTTTACAACAAGGCTGTATTCACGGCGGCCGGCATCACAACGATGCCTAAGACACCGGCTGAATTCATTGCTGACCTTCAGATGATCAAAGACAACACCACTGCGATTCCGCTGTACACCAACTTTGCAGCTGGCTGGACAATGGGCGCATGGGACGCATACGTCGGCGGAACATCCGACGGAGATGCCAAATACATGAACCAGATTCTTCCCCACGCCAGCAATCCTTTTGCTGACAGAGGCGACGGAACTGGCCCTTACGCTGTATATTCCGTTCTCTATGATGCAGTTAAGAACAAGTTGATCGAACAAGATCCGACCACCACTGATTGGGAAGGCTGCAGAGCTATGATCAACGGTGGGCAAATCGGCACTATGGTTCTCGGCTCATGGGCTGTATCACAGATGCAGCAGGCTGGTCCGAATCCGAATGACATCGGCTACATGCCCTTCCCGATCTCTGTCAATGGCAAGCAGTATGCTTCTGCCGGCTCTGACTACTGCTACGGAATTAATGTCAATTCTTCCAAAGACAACCAGATCGCTTCCATGCTCTATGTAAAATGGCTGACGGAAGTCTCCAACTTTGCATATGATCAGGGCGGTATTCCGGAAGTTAAGGACGCTGCTCTTCCTCCTATACTTGAAACATTCAAAGGCATAGAGTTTGTTGCCAATGATCCTGCACTTCCCGGTGAAGAGACTCTTCTTGGAGATATCAACACTGAGTCTGAAGTCGCTATCAACAACAACAACGACCGTGTTGCAAGCATCGTATCCGAAGCTTTCAAGGGCGGCAAAACTCTGACACAGATCACGGATGGATGGAACGCAAAGTGGACTGCAGCGCAGGAGTCACTGGGTGTAACCATTAATAAGTAATCACACGATCTCGAAAACGATTGTTTAGCTCATGAGCCAGTGCCTGATGCACAGGCTCATGCGTTTCGGGAACCTGCAACGGCTATGTATAAAGTGTCGGCGATAGGAGATGAAACTATGCTTCATTCCAATTACTATATTGAACTCGAGAAATACAATCAGGTGATACAGAGGAAGAATGTCAAATCTGATGTGTATAACGGCATTTACGAACGTTGGGAGTATCCGGTTCTTACCAGTTTGCACATCCCTCTTACCTGGAAATATGATCTGAATCCGCAGACAAATCCGTTTTTCATGGAGCGTCTCGGCGTAAACGCGGTATTGAATTCCGGTGCGATTGAGCTGAACGGAAAGTTTTATCTGGTGGCACGCATCGAAGGGAATGACAGAAAGTCATTTTTCGGGATAGCGGAAAGCGAGAGCGGGATTGACGGGTTCCGATTCTGGGACTATCCGATTCTCCTTCCGGACACCTGCAAAGATGAAACGAACGTATACGACATGCGTCTCACGCAGCACGAAGATGGCTATATTTACGGCGTTTTCTGCTCGGAGAGTAAGGATACTTCCGTAAGAGATCTGGCCGCAGCGGTTGCAGCAGCCGGGATCGTCCGTACGAAAGATTTAAAATCATGGGAACGGCTTGACAATGTCAAGACGCTTCGATCCCCGCAGCAGCGCAATGTAATTCTTCATCCGGAATTCATAGACGGAAAATATGCATTTTATACACGTCCGATGGATGATTTCATTGATACCGGATCCAGAGGCGGCATAGGCTTTGGACTTTGCGATGACATCACGCATGCTGTCATTGACGAAGAGCGCATTACGAGCGCCCGGAAATACCACACGATTACGGAAGCCAAAAACGGAGCGGGCGCAGTGCCGATCAAAACGGATCGCGGCTTTATTCACATTGCACATGGTGTTCGCAACACGGCTGCCGGTCTTCGATACGTGATTTACGCATTTGCAACGTCCCTGGAACAACCCTGGGTCGTTATTGCAGAGCCGTCCGGATTTATGATTGCGCCTCTCGGCGAAGAACGTGTCGGTGATGTTTCAAATGTTGTATTTACGAACGGGGCGATTGCGCGCGATAATGGAGATGTCTACATCTATTATGCTTCTTCCGACACCCGGATGCATGTTGCTACGACGACGATCGATAAACTGAAGGATTACGTGTTTAACACACCGGAAGATCCGCTCCGGTCAGTCGAATGTGTTGCACAGCGGTGCGACCTCATTACACGCAATCTGGATTACCTCAGCAAACAGTAAACATACAAGTTGGATTAATGATATACGAATTTTTTGCGCGGCTGTTTCGACCTTTCCGGTCGGGGCGCCGCGTATCCGAATCTGTGCGAGGGTGACAGGGGAGTAAACTATTTTGAAAGCGAAAAAATCTTTAAGATCGATACTCCCGGGTCCAGCTATATCATGGCCTTGGTGGATGACGAAAATTTTCCCGGACATGTCTATTACGGTAAAAAACTGTCCGGGCACGATGTCTCCTATCTGATGCGGACCGGTGAACCCCCTACGTGCCTTCGCAGAACAACCGGGACCGACTGTCCTTTTATGATAGTTTTCCGACTGGACGTTACGAAGATATCGGAAGAGGACAGCCCAAAAATACCGGAACAGATTTCACTCTATCACAAGTATAATGATCTTGTGAGGGGGAACAGATATGAAATATATAAAGGGATTTACATTCACACCGGCATGCCGGGCTGTTCCATACTCTGAAGCTGCCTCGAAAGAATCGCTGCGTCTGCTGAAGGAAACGACGTCGAGTGACACCGTGATTCTGGTGCTGGGCGCGCTGCAGGATACGGCACATTCGGAATATGTCACATGGTGGGATGCCCTGGATGTTATTTCTGCCTTCTATTCCGGAATGAAATGAACGGAGGCGGTTTTATGTTTTCGTTAGCACCTGTTTTTTCAGATCATGCTGTTCTGCAAAGAAACCGGTTTGTTCCGGTATGGGGAACTTTCTCCGATATAGACGGCGAGAATCTGTTTTTGTCCGCAGCGCTTCTTGCATACGGTGAATCCGAACTGGAACAGGAAGCCTATGAGCAAATGATTCCCTTGCATCAAGCCTGCAGTGCAGATGCCGGGCGATGGGAAGTGTCCCTCGCTCCGCAGCCGGCCGGAGGACCGTATGAACTGATCGTCTCGCTGTATACCCCAGCCGTTGACAAACCATTGGCCGTCTGCCGGATATCGGATATCTGGTTCGGCGATGTGTATCTTTTTGCCGGGCAGTCCAACATTGATTTCAGACTTTCATGCGACGGGGAATATATGAACGGCAGTCTGAACCATCTGGATTATCCGCAGATCCGGTCATTTCGTGCACCCCGTATTGATTACAAAGGTGCGGAACCCGAAAACAATTCTCTGAATAATACATGGAGCATTCTGTCGGACGGGACGGCCGGTGATTTTCCCGCTGTTGCCTTCTACTTTGCCGTCTCCATGTTCGAGCACAGCCGCGTTCCCATCGGCTGCCTGGATGTAAGCAGGGGCGGGACTTCGGCAGCTGTCTGGGTGGATGAATCCTGTCTTCGTGACGACCCGGATCTGCGTATTTATCTGGATGAGTACAGCGAGCTGCTTTCGCATCTGGATGTTGAAAAAAACAAACGGGATCACAATGCGTATTATGAGAACCTTGCCGTTTACAATACGGAAGCCGCCCGATACGCGGCTATGGATGGGTCCGCCGGGCAAATCGAGAAAATCATCGGGCCGTTCCCGTGGCCGCCGCCCGCAGGACCTTTCGCATACCGCTCTCCGTGCGGTCTTTTCCATACGATGATGGAGCCGATTATCCCTTTCGGAATCAGCGGTGTGATTTTCTATCAGGGGGAAGAGGATGTATCCCGCTTCCACTTGTATAAGAAGCTGCTGCGGACATTGGTTGAATACTGGCGTCTTCGATGGTATTCTCCGGCTCTGCCTTTTCTTCTCGTACAGATAGCCCCGTATGATGATCCTTTGGAGCCTGACTTGAACGCGGCGCTTCTCAGGGAAGCACAGATTGAAGCGGCCGATGAGATGTCATCCGTAACACTGGTCGTCACAACCGACTGCGGAGAACCGGACGATATTCATCCGAAATCCAAGAGAATGATCGGCGAGAGACTTTTTAAAAAGGCATGCCGGTATATACTGGAAGAAGACATCTCTTCGGACGGCCCGTATATGATGACGGTTGATTTGAACGGAGATACCGCGCGTGTTGCGTTTGCGGCGAACGGGAGTCCTCTGCAGATCGGGCTGACCGGAAATGACAAAAAATTGACAGGGTTTATGATTGCTGCATCCGACGGGGTATTCTATCCGGCCGACGCGCATATTCTCGGCGATCAGGTCCGGCTGACCAGTCCGTCGGTTCCTATGCCCCGTTATGTCCGTTATGCCTTCGGGAAATACGTGCCTTCGAATCTCTATAACGCGGAAGGACTGCCTGCAGTCCCTTTCCGGACGGATCGGATGCGTAAGAACAATCATAGCGGCTCTCCGGAAAAGTGAGTTCCGCGGCTGTGCGCAAGTGAAAAAGAACAGGAGGAATTATGTATCCGATGCAACTAAGACCTGCGACGAAGGATTATAGTTGGGGCGGCGACCGTCTCAGGAACGAATTTTCCATCCGGTCGGAAGATGCTGTTATTGCTGAGGCGTGGATGCTTTCCTGCAATCCGGCAGGTGCTTCAATCATTATGAACGGACCCCTTGCCGGGATGACGCTGGCCGAGGCTCTTTTTTCCGAAGTTGAAAAGACCCTAGGCACGAATAATGTGTTCTCGACCTTTTTCCCCATCCTCATCAAGTTGATCGATGCTCGAAGCGATCTTTCCATACAGGTGCATCCAAAGAACGGCTATGCGCTTGAAAATGAGGGCGGTTTCGGCAAAACGGAAATGTGGTATGTGTTGGATGCGCAGAAGGATGCATATCTCTATTATGGCTTTTCGCGTGCGATCACGAGAAATGAAATGAAGGAACGGATCGAAAACAAAACCATCACGGAAGTTCTGAATCGTGTTCAGGTGAAAAAGGGGGATGTGTTTTTTATTGAAGCAGGAACCATACATGCGATAGGTGCCGGCATTCTGATTGCGGAAATCCAGCAGAACTCCAATTCGACGTACCGGGTGTATGACTATGACCGGACCGATGCCGACGGAAAAAAACGGGAACTGCACATCCGGAAAGCTCTCGATGTAACGAATACCGCCTTTGTGCCGGAACCGGTGAAAGCGCCGGAGATCGCTCATTTAGAGGGATACAGCATCGCCCGTCTTGCCTCCTGCAAATATTTCACAGTGGACCTGATTTTGTTGGATTCTTTTGCCGATTTCTACTGCGGCGACCCGTCATTCACTTCACTTCTGTTTATTGAGGGCGAAGGCCGCATTATTTTTTCAAATACAGATTTCGGGAAAGACGGCATTATGGATGTCAGTAAGGGAGATTCGATTTTTCTGCCGGCAGGTACCGGGGATTACCGGATTCAGGGGGAATGCAGATTACTGGCAACCGTCCGGTAAATTTCATTACATCAAAGGTGAGAAGATACGCAGGAAAAGGCCGAAAACCGTGCGAAGCCTGCCGATTTTCCGGCAGTCCTCAACGGTAACGCGATCGCTGAGTTTCAAAGTGTCCTCGATATCCTTCCTGACATCTGCAACGGCTTTTTTCCCGCAGAACCATACGCCGTCTTCATACTGACTGTAGAAGCTTCGGTTATCCAGATTGATGGTTCCGACCAAAGCATGCACATCATCTGCGACGATCATCTTTGCATGCAGCATTCCTGGTGTAAACCGGTAAATCTCGACACCCGCATCGATAAGTCCGGGGAAATGACTTTGCGTGACTTCAAAGATATACCAGTGGTCCAGAAGATACGGGACCAGAAGGACAACACGCACCCCGCTTCGGGCGCACCGGCTGATGGTATCGATCAAAGCCTGCGAAACAGCAAGATACGGTGTCGTCAGATAGATATAATCGTGTGCGGATTCAATCATTCGGTAAATCAGACCTTCCGCCGGATTCCGGGGATTATTGAGGGGGCCGTCACTGAAGACCTGACATAAACCATTTTCCTGAACCTCGAGCTGCGGACGGAATTTCAGATAGTCATGTGAAAGACGCCTTCCGGTCTGGTCCCACATGTTAATAAACGTTGCCGTAAGTCCGAATACTCCCTGTCCGTCCAACCGCACGCCCGTATCTTTCCAATATCCGAATGGTGATGTGTAGTTGGCGTATTCATCCGCAAGATTGATACCTCCCGTGTACCCGGTATCCGAATCGATCAGCATGATTTTCTGGTGATTCCTGTAATTCAGGTAGAGATTGTTCAGGTACCGGTGCGTAGGGTTAAAAAGCAGCACCTGCATTCCGGTTTTCCGCAGTCTCCGGATAAATTCCGGAGAAAGATTGAACATGGTTCCGGCGTCGTCGATCAGAATCCGGATGTCCAGACCTTCGGCCGCTTTCACGCAGAGGACTTCGTAAAAGCGATCCCACAGTCTGCCTTCGCGCAGAATGAAAAAGGACAGAAAAATGCTTTTTGCAGCTTCCTTCATTCGAAGCAGGCAGTCATCAAACAACGCTTCTCCGCTCGAAAAATATGTAACTTTCGTTCCGCAGAAAACAGGAAACCCGTAGGCCCGCAAATATTGGCTTGCATTGCGGACGGAGGGATACTTCTGCATCAGTTCGAGATCGCAGCGTGCGGCATCCGCCTGCGGCTCTTCCGAATAGGCGGTCAGTGCATCATCCGAAGCCTTCTGCGAAAGCAGTTCGATCGAGTGGCGCCGGATCCCGTGTCTCGGGCGACCCCACATCAGGTAGATCATGATGCCGAAGGCCGGGAAGAGCGCAATCAGCAGAAGCCAGAAGAAACGGGTGGAAGGGTTGTCGTGATGTTCGGACACATAGATGCACGCGGCAAAGGCAATCAGGTAAAGCGTTGCCAGTACGGCGACGGACAGGCTTTGCAGATAATAGGAGAGCATGGCGACAAGTGCCATCTGGAGTGCCAGAATCAAAGCAAGGATGACAAGCCTCGCTGTGGCATTGAAAAATAGCCGCCTTTCCCTTTTCTTCTGATTGGACATACTTTCCTCCCGAATGGTCATTCATTGACGAACCGTCCGTAATACTTTTATTTTACCTCACTTCGTACACGTTGGGAGAACTCCTGAGCACAACCCGGGAAATATTCTTGATGTGTGATATCTACAATACTTGAGTGTATGTTTTCATCATGTTAAAATTAGAATGCTTCATACATCGAAGTATGAACCGGAGAAAGGAGCCGTACGTTATGAGTGAGAAAATCCGTGTCCTGCATGCGGCCGACTTTCATCTGGGATCTCCTTTTTCCGGACTGTCCCCGCAGAAGACGACAATCCGGCAGAGCGAACAGCAGGATGCTTTTCGGGCGGTCGTCGATCTTTGCAGGCAGAGTCATACACAGCTGCTGCTTCTTGCAGGGGATATTCTGGATCAGCTGCGGCTGTCACACGAACAGATTCGATCGATTGCCGACAGTTTTGCGGGAATTCCGGATACTGCGATTGTCATTTCCCCCGGAAATCATGACCCGTACAATCAGGACTCTCCATATATGACGCAGGCCTGGTCTGCGAATGTTCATATTTTTAAGGACGGATTCTCATCTTTCTACTTTCCCGAACTCAGTACCGCCGTATGGGGCGCGGCTTTTACGGGGATACGCGCAGCAGGCTCGATGTGTCCGGCAGATTTTCAGGTCGATTGTGTGTCCGGCTACCCGGAGGACACAATTCACATTGTTCTTCTGCATGGCGAAATCGCCGAGACGGCCGCAGAGAAGCATACCTATAATCCGGTTCTGCGGAGCTGGATTGCCCGATGCGGAGCGGATTATGTCGCTCTCGGTCACGTGCATGAGAAGAGCGGCGTCTGCAGGGAGGGAAATACCTTTTATGCATATTCCGGCTGTCCGGAGGCCAGAGGATTCGATGAACCCGGTCCTCGCGGTGTGTATGCCGGAACCATTGGCAAAGGCGAAGTTGACCTGTCCTATATTTACATCAATCGCCGGAATTATTTCTGTCCGGACATTCCAGTGGACGGATGCAGTACACCCGAACAGATGGAAGACCGGATTCTTAGCTTCCTTAGAACCACATACGGCGATTCCTTTTCGAAGGACGCTTTTCGCATTACATTGACCGGAGCGGTTCCGCCTGACTTTTTGCCGAACCCCGCCAGCCTTCGGGATAAGATATCGGCGAAGGTTTTTGCCGTTCGCATCAAAGACAGGACAAGCACGCTGATCGATCCGCAGCAGCTCCGGAGAGAGACTTCGCTGCGGGGGGCCTTCGTCGATCTTCTTCTGCAAAAGACGGAAGAAGCACGCGCTGCGCAAGACGATAAGCGCGTACGTGTCTATGAACAGGCGCTGACGGTCGGACTGAGAGCTTTTGAAGGCGAGGTAAATTATTGTGAAGATCAGTAATCTTCATATTTCCGCATTCGGGAAACTGCAGGAGTTGAACCTGACCTTTACCGACGGTATGAATATGTATCTGGGCGATAATGAGTACGGGAAGAGCACGATTCTGTCGTTTCTCCGTGCCATGTTCTACGGGTTCTCCCAGCGCGGAAGCAGTTCGGCACGACTGAAGGACAATGACCGCCGTAAGTTTATTCCGTGGAACGGCAAATCCGTCGGCGGATCGATCGAGTTTGTTCATGAAGGGAAGAAATATCTTCTCGAGAAATCTTTCCTGAAGAGAAAATCAGATGACATTACATCACTGACACTGCTTCCTTCGGGCCGCAGAATCGACATCGGACAGAAAGACGTCGGGGAGGCACTTTTTCAAATCAGTGAAGAAGAATTTATTAACACCGTCTTCATAGGACAACTCTCGTCGAATATTATGGATAAGGAGACGGGGGACGTATCCTCGCGTCTGGCGAATCTGGCCGGAACGGGTACGGAGATTTTTTCTCATGACGAAATCAGGAACCGGCTGACTTCCGCGGCTGCGAAACTGCAGGCGCTGCGTGGCTCCGGCGGATTGATCCCGCGCCTTGAAGAAGAATTGAACAGCCTTGCGGATCAGGAGAAACGAATGGAATCGGCTCTGGAGCAGTCGGAAGGACTGTATGCCGAAATCACGCAAAGCAGAGAGAAAGAACAGCGGCTGCAGTCGGAACTTGTGTTGATACTGCAGAAAACAGACACGCTGAAACAACAGGGCGAAAGCCTGCAGAAACAGATGCAGGAACACGAAATGCTCGTTCAAACCGCTTTGCAGCGGACGCGCATGGTTCAGGAACAGGATGCGTCCCGCAAAGAACTCGAGAAAACAAACCGGGAACATTTGCAGCAGCGCGAAGCACTTCGCAAGCAGCTTACCGCAGAAATGGCCGGCATTGAGAATGAAATTCTCCGCCTGCACAAAGAGAAGCAGGAAGATCATGCGAGAACAGATGAACTTATCACCGGACTTGATGCTATGCTTCGCAGTCAGGAACTGAAGTGCAGGGAATCCAGGTCAATGCTGGAACAGAAGACTTTCGAGACGTCACACCTTGAGGAAGAGATCCTGACGATCAGTGCTGATTTGAAGCCCCTCCTCAAAACAAGATCGGAAATACAAAAAGGATATACCCTGCTTTTGGGGCGGCTGCAAAATGCACGCGGATATATAATCATGCTGCTTCTGATTTTCGCACTGACCATGGTTCTTTTATTCGTAACACATCATCCGGTGAATTTGGTTGGACTCGTTTTTCTGTTTCTCGCGGCGGGGATCTTTGCCGCCAATCGCATGCAGCTTCGCAGCTTAGACCGGAAAATCGTTTTCCTAAACAAAGATCACGAAGGGAAAATGGCTCTTTTCGAATCGGGCTCTGCAGCACTCTATCATGCGGAGAGCTCTCTGAAGGATGAGGAGATGCGGCAGTCCGACCTTCTGCTGCAAAAGAGAAGACTCCTTGAGGATGCCCAAAAAGATGATAAAAACAGAGATTATGTTCTCCATATGACGATCGAACACAGGGATACATGCAAAAATCGCCTGGAACAGCTTCAGGAAGCAGCGCCGGCTGCGAAGCCGGACAATATGGATGCTGCATACGGGTCTTCTCCGACGGATTCGACCGCAGAGACTTCCGGACAGCAGAATGTACCGGATGCAGAGGCAGTCCGATATTCGGAAGAACAGATTCCACTTCTTAAGATTGGGGTTGCGGCTCTGCGGCTGACAATATCTGACGAACTTGGCAGCGCCGAAGCGTATCGGACCGAAATATCCGCACGTCAGGTGGACTCTGCGAGAAAAGAGACGAGCAGGGAGAATCTGCTGGCTCAGATTCCGGACCGTTCCGCGATCGAAGAACAGCGCGCCGTTCTGCAGGACCGGCTTGCAGCCGCGAAAGCCTATCATGTGGCGCTGGCTGCTGCGCAGAACGTTCTTGACGAAGCTTTCTCGGAGATGGAGAATGTGTTTGCACCGCAGGTGAATGAACGTGCGGGTGCATATCTTGCAAAACTTACGGACGGTATGTATTCGACGCTTCATGTGGATCGGTCATTCTCTGCCGAACTGGCTTCGGAAGGAGATTATGCGTTTCATCCGGTCGACTATTTCAGCGGAGGCACGGTGGATCAGGTCTATCTTGCACTTCGTCTGGCAATATCCGATCTTGTACAGACATCAGACGACAAAATGCCGCTATTGCTTGATGATGCCTTTATTCAGTATGATGACAGAAGAGCAAAATGCGCATTGCGGCTGCTTCGCGAATTGGCCGGCAGCCGGCAGATCATTTTGTTCACCTGCCATCACCGCATGATCGATATGAACGATGATGTCCAAATGAATGAAGGATGATGATGTGAAGAATACCGAATCATTTTCCAGAAACCCTACATTACAGAATACGAGCGGCCGTGCATGGCGGATTCGAATCGTTCTGTTTTTTGCGTGCGCATTTCTCGGATTTCTGATGATTTCGCAATACAAATCGCTCATTAAGACCCCCGAAGAAAAATTCGTGGAGGGGAAAACCAGCGATGAACTGGCGCTGGATTACATGTCACTATATAATAAAAACATTGCATTGGCCGACCGCAACCGGGCACTTACCGAAAACGCAAGCAAACTGGAGGCTGCAAGCCGGAACGACAAAGATCTTGCTTCTGTACTGACAGAGGAAGATCAGGACGCGCTTCGCAGAGCCGGACTCATGGAAGCTTCCGGAAGCGGGATAAGCGTAGTGATTCATCCGGATAAGGATGTTCCGATTACATCCAACATGCTGATTCAATTTATAAATGAAGTCAAAGCAGCGGATGCGAGTGCAATTTCCATTAATAACCAGCGAGTCGTTGCCATGACGGAAGTCAGAGATACGGTTCTCGGGTTCTCGGTAAACGGAGTTACGTTCTATTATGACAATCCGATCACGATCGTCGCTCTCGGGAATGGCGTTGACATGTACGGCGCACTTCAGATGATCGGCGGAGTATTGGACAAATGGACGCAGGATCATATTGACGTCCATGTGGATATCGTTGACAATCTAACTGTGCCTGCACTCGCTGATTGGCAGGCAGACGAAATGAGCCTTCTGCCCTATGCGGACACCATAACTCCGACAACTGCGCCCTGACAGAGAGGATAATCATGAAAAAAGATAAAGCCTTAAATGTATTCCTGTTCTTTGTTTTGACGGCAGAGCTGTTTATCTGTTTTTGCCCGGTCTATTTTTCCTATGGCGCTGTGCATATTCGTTCCATATCATTGCCGGAGCGATTTTGCAGTCTGCTCATCATTCTATTATGGCTGACGCTCAGTATCTATTCCGCGTGGAAAAAAAGACTCCCGCTTCTCGTCGGCGGTCTGTGCTATTCCCTCCTAGCGTATCTGCCCGGTTGGATTCTGCCGCATTTTGCGCAGGCCACCGGCAGTGCAGCAAATTCCGGCATATCTTCAAATTTGGTGAAGTTCGTTTTTGAACGCATGTATGAACTGGTCAATGCCCCGATGGTCGGAATTTCACTGCTCGTTTCGACGAAGACAGCACAGGGGCTGAGTAAAATGTTTCTCCCGGTGCTTCTGGCATGTTATGCCGGTGCCCAGCTTTTTCGTTTCTACCGCAATGCCTATCTGGCGGCGCAGCTGCATATCGAAGACACAGCCTACGCGTCCGATCCGGAACTGGCCCATGCATTGGCAATAGCGCCAATAATAGGCATGCACCCGACCGGAACGGATATTGTTATCTCTGCTGATCCTGCAGGTCTGATCGCATTAGACAGAGATTCATCCGAATCAGATGCATCCGACGGCCAGACACTCCTTCACATCCCGGGGCTTCATTGAGAAAACATATTCCGGAGCATACGAAAAAGATGCTTGCACGGACCGCGGGAATCGCTTAGAATATGATGGATGACGAAACATGGTTATTAATATCACGAGATGAAGAGGTGAAAAACATGTCGAACGAAAAAGCATTTTGGAAGGCCTGGCTGGAAGGCAAGACCGACAAAGACAACAGTGCGAAAAGTCCCGCCGACGAGACGACGAAAACAACACTGGAAACAGCAGCATCTTCATCTTTGAACGTATCAGAAAAATCTCCGGATCAGCTCGAAGAAGGTCTCCGGGATTTATCATGGATCGACTCCGGCCGCGCCGCAGTCAAAAAAATTAAAAAGAGAACACAGTCCATCGGAGAAGAAATCGGCAACAGCGTCACACATGGCGCGATGGCACTCTTCATGCTTGGCATGCTGCCCTACGCCGCCATACGTGCATTCACGCATGCGCCCGCAGGCAAGGATACGCTTGACGCGTTCGGTGTATCCGTTTTCATTATTTCGATATTCTGCATGCTTCTGGCTTCGACCGTGTATCATTCCATGAAGTACGGCACACCGCACAAGAACGTGATGAACCGGATCGACCATATCATGATCTACGTCGCAATCGCCGGAACCTACACGCCGATCTGCCTGTCTGTCATCGGGGGCACCCTGGGAACCGGTTTGTGTATCGCTCAGTGGGCCTTCGTCATTGCCGGTGCTCTATTCAAGTCTCTTGCATTTTCGAAATCCATCCGTTCCTATGTCATCACAGTCGGAATTTATCTGCTCATGGGTTGGATGATCGTGCTGTGTCTCCCCGCGCTGGCGGGAAGCAATGTACAGCCTCCGTTCGTCTGGCTGATTCTTGCAGGCGGTCTGTGCTATACATCCGGCGTTGTCTGTTTCTCTATGAAATTCCCGTTTGCACATATGGTGTGGCATTTCCTAGTCGACTTCGGCGCACTCTGCCACTTTCTTGCCATCGTTTACTACATGCGATAACGGCTTCCCAATGGATTGTCTGTGTGAATGCAGAAGCGGTTTCCAACCGTTTCTGCATTTGTTTTCGTCAGAAACACCATAAAAAAACTTACGATGTACGTTTACAGACCGCCAAGTCGATGATATACTAAATTGCCCGAGGTCTGGAAGGGGATTTTTTTGCGTGCGCATCTTTGTTCATCATTCGATGCAGCGCAGAGAACACCGTTTCGGAACCAGGAGACACATTATAGATGAAAGGAGGTGTATTGATGCCTACGTTCAACCAATTGGTCAAATCCGGAAGAGCATCCAAGACTTACAAGTCAACGGCTCCGGCACTGCAGAGCGGGATGAACACACTGCACAAGAAGCAGACAGATATTTCTTCTCCGCAGAAGCGTGGAGTGTGTACGGTTGTCAAGACGGTAACCCCGAAGAAGCCTAACTCGGCTCTTCGTAAAGTTGCCAGAGTACGACTGACAAACAGCTTTGAAGTTACGGCTTACATTCCGGGAATTGGACACAACTTGCAGGAACACTCCGTTGTTCTGATCAGAGGCGGACGTGTTAAGGATCTTCCCGGTGTGCGCTATCACATCGTCAGAGGAACCCTTGATACAGCCGGTGTAGCCAATCGTCTTCAGAGCCGTTCCAAATACGGTGCTAAGAAGCCGAAGGCCGGTAAGGTCAAAAGCAAGAAATAATTTTCCGTGGTTGGACAGATAAGTGATCAGTACACTGTCAATATAGAAGGTCTGCAGAACTCCGTCAGGAGGGACGCGGCCGGTCTCGAAGGACATTGCTGCTGGCTCTGACACGGTCCAAAAGAATACGTGAGTACCTGTGATTTCAGATAGAAATCTGATGATCATGAAAGGAGGGAAGACAAGTGCCAAGAAAAGGCAATGTCCCAGTTAGAGAAGTGCTTCCGGATCCGTTGTACAATGATGTAAAGGTGACCAAACTCATCAACAACATCATGCAGGACGGCAAGAAGGGTGTTGCACAAAAAATCTGCTATGACGCTTTTGAATTAATCAAGACGCGTACAGGCAAGGAGCCGCTTGAAGTTTTCACGCAGGCCCTTGAGAATGTTATGCCGGTCCTCGAAGTTAAGGCAAGACGTGTCGGAGGCGCGAACTATCAGGTTCCGATCGAAGTTCGTCCTGCAAGACGTCAGACACTCGGTCTGCGCTGGTTGGTAGCTACTGCCAAGAAGCGCAGCGAACGCACCATGAAGGAGCGTCTCGCCGGCGAGCTGATCGACGCATCCAACAATGCGGGCGGCGCATTCAAGAAAAAAGAAGACATACACAAGATGGCGGATGCTAACAGAGCTTTCGCTCATTACAGATGGTAACCATCAGAAAAAGGAGCAATTGAAACCATGGCCAGAGACTTCTCTTTGGAAAATACAAGAAATATCGGCATCATGGCTCACATTGACGCCGGAAAAACGACATGCACGGAGCGTATTCTGTACTACACCGGAAAGATTAGAAAAATCGGTGAAGTACATGAAGGTGCTGCAACCATGGACTGGATGGAGCAGGAGCAGGAGCGTGGAATCACGATTACTTCGGCTGCGACCACCGCAGAATGGAAGGACCACCGTATCAATATCATTGATACGCCCGGACATGTTGATTTCACTGTCGAAGTTGAGCGCTCACTGCGCGTTCTGGATGGAGCTGTCACATTGCTCTCTGCAAAAGGCGGCGTTGAGCCACAGACGGAAACTGTCTGGAGACAGGCGGACCGCTATGGTGTTCCCCGCATGGCTTTTGTCAACAAGATGGACATCATGGGTGCTGACTTTTTCCGATCTGTGAATATGATGAAGGACCGTCTTAAGACCAATGCGATGGCCCTTCAGATTCCGATCGGTGCAGAAGACACTTTCACGGGCATCATTGATCTTATGACCATGAAAGCCGAAGTGTACCTCAACGATGACGGCTCTGTATATCAGGAAACGGAAATTCCGGCAGAAATGCTGGAACTTGCCGAGAAGTACAGAGAAATCATGGTCGAGATCATTGCGGAGACCGATGAGGAACTCACAATGAAGTTCCTCGAGGGCGAGACAATCGATGTGCCTGAACTCAAGGCAGCTCTGCGAAGAGCAGTTCTTGCATGCAAGGTTACACCGGTCATCTGCGGATCAGCCTACAAGAACAAGGGCGTACAGATGCTGCTTGATGCAGTTATCGACTACATGCCTTCTCCGACGGATATCAAGGCCATTATGGGCATTAATCCGGACACGGAAGAGGAAGAACCCCGTCCTTCAGACGATTCGAAGCCTTTTGCCGCACTCGCATTCAAAATCATGACAGATCCTTTCGTAGGCAAGCTCTGCTTCTTCCGTGTGTACTCCGGTACACTGGATGCAGGATCCTACGTAATGAACGCCACAAAGAAGAAAAAGGAACGTATCGGTCGTATACTCCAGATGCATGCCAATCACCGCGAGGAGATCGGTAAAGTGTATTCGGGAGATATTGCCGCTGCCGTAGGCCTCAAGGACACAACCACAGGCGACACGCTCTGCGATGAGAAACATCCGATCATACTTGAATCGATGAATTTCCCGGAGCCTGTTATTGAGGTTGCCATTGAGCCTAAGTCCAGAGCTTCTCAGGAAAAGATGATCGCCGCTCTGCAGAAACTTGCAGAAGAAGATCCGACTTTCCGCACATTTACGGATCACGATACAGGGCAGACGATCATTGCCGGCATGGGTGAACTCCATCTCGACATCATCGTTGACCGTCTGTTCCGCGAATTCAAAGTGGAAGCCAACGTTGGTGCTCCGCAGGTAGCATACAAGGAGACGATCCGTAAGCCCGTTCGTGCGGAAGGACGTTTTGTACGTCAGTCCGGCGGTCACGGTCAGTACGGACACTGTATCCTTGAACTTGAACCTCAGGAACCCGGCACAGGCTATTCATTTGTCAATGCAACGGTCGGCGGAACGATTCCGAAGGAATTCATCAATCCGATCGATGCAGGCGTACAGGAAGCTATGGCCAGCGGAATTCTTGGAGGGTATCCGGTTGTTGACATCAAGGTCACCGTCGTCGACGGTTCCTATCATGATGTTGACTCATCCGAAATGGCCTTTAAGATCGCCGGTTCCATGGGCTTTAAAGAAGGCATGAAGAAAGCAGATCCTTGTCTGTTGGAACCGATCATGCGCGTTGATATCGATGTTCCTGATGATTACATGGGAGACGTCATCGGCGGAATCAATTCCCGCCGCGGACTCATCAAAGGTATCGAAGCAAGAAACGGAACCCAGTCCATTCAGGGTGAAGTTCCGCTCTCCAACATGTTCGGTTATGCAACCGCTCTGCGATCATCCACACAGGGACGAGGAACATTTGTTATGCAGATCAGCCACTTCGCTGAGATGCCGAAGAGCATTATGGAATCGATCCTGAAGAAGTAAAAACCGCATATCCAATCCGTCCGGTTGCATCTTGCGATTATCAGCAAATATAGTAAAATAGATGCATCTGACGTTTGAACGGAAAAGAACAATATGCTATATATCAGCAAATGAGTGCTGACAAAGGAGGAAATAACAAATGGGAAAGGCAAAATTTGAAAGAAACAAGCCGCACGTCAACATCGGGACCATTGGTCACGTTGATCACGGCAAGACATCCCTTACAGCAGCGATCACGAAGGTGCTCGCGATGACCGGTAAGGCAAAGTATAAGGATTACGGCAGCATTGACAGTGCTCCTGAAGAGAGAGCCCGTGGTATCACGATCAACACTGCACACGTAGAGTATGAGACAACAGCTCGTCACTATGCGCACGTTGACTGCCCCGGCCACGCTGACTATATTAAGAACATGATCACTGGAGCTGCTCAGATGGACGGAGCTATCCTCGTCGTTTCAGCTGCAGACGGTCCGATGCCTCAGACACGCGAGCACATCCTGCTTGCCTGCCAGGTAGGCGTTCCCTCGATCGTTGTTTTCATGAACAAATGCGATCAGGTTGATGACGAAGAACTCCTTGAACTTGTTGAGATGGACATCCGTGACCTTCTCAATCAGTACGAGTTCCCCGGCGATGATACGCCGATCATCAGAGGTTCTGCTCTGGATGCTCTTGAATCCACTTCAACAGATCCGAATGCACCTGAATACAAGTGCATTAACGAACTGCTCGAAGCTGTTGACACCTTTATCCCGACTCCCGCACGTCCGATTGACAAGCCGTTCCTTATGCCTGTTGAAGATGTTTTCACCATCACAGGCCGTGGTACAGTTGCAACGGGCCGTCTCGAGCGCGGAATCATCAAGGTCGGCGACGCCGCTCAGATCATCGGACTGCAGGAAGAACCCAAGGCAACGGTTGTTACCGGTGTTGAAATGTTCAGAAAGCTCCTTGATCAGGCACAGGCCGGAGACAACATCGGACTGCTCCTTCGCGGTGTAGACCGTAAGCAGGTTGAGCGCGGACAGGTTATTGCCAAGCCGGGTTCCATCACACCTCATTCCAAGTTCACAGGTCAGGTCTATGTACTGACACAGGCAGAAGGCGGACGTCACAAGCCTTTCTTCAATGGCTACCGTCCTCAGTTCTACTTCCGTACAACAGACGTTACCGGTGTTGCTCACCTTCCGGAAGGCACAGAAATGTGTATGCCCGGTGACCACATCACCATCACTGTTGAACTGATCACAACCATTGCTATGGAGACGGGTCTCAAGTTCGCTATCCGTGAGGGTGGCCGTACTGTTGGTGCCGGAACCGTATCTACAATTATTGAGTAATCTCTCATTGGCTTAAGTGCCGCTGATATCTCAAGTACAAAAGCCCTGCCGGATTCGAATTTCCGGCAGGGCTTTTTTCTGTTCGTTTGCGTATTTTTTCCCCGATGGAGACCGACAAAAATATGCCGTTCATTAAGGACGTTATCTTGACCGCCCGGCCTGCAGAATGGCTTTATCCAGTGCTTCTTTCACGGCGGCCGGTTCTTTTACGAAAGGGAAATGCAGCGTCATGCCGTGCGTGCGGATCCGGATTCGTCCGTAGTGCAGTGGCCCTGCAAAAAAATGCTGTGCGACGGTAACCGATGTAATATCGGTCAGGCGGACGGAAAAATGCCGGTGCAGCAGGGTAAACCGGATGCCGAATAACCGCTGTGTACTAACGAGAATGCGGTTGTACACGAACATTAGAAACGCAAAAAGAAAACACAGGAGCGACAGAGCCCAGCCGCCAAGGAAGAACTGCAGAATCAGCGCATACGGATCCGAGTGTATTTTGCTCGCGGCAAAGTAGTATGCGCAGAAGAAAATCGCACAGAAGAAGAGATACAGCATCGACGGATGGTGAGAAATCACCACGCGGAAGAGCGGCATTTCTTTTCGGCCTGCATCATATGGATCCGTAAATTCCGGCGGTTCGATTTTCATAAGGACCCTGCTTTCAGGATGATGCCTTGACGGTATTCCATAGATCGGAATAGGCCTGTTCGATGTCGGCATTCGTATAGAAAAGCTCGAGTGACTGGAAAGTCTCTGCATCCGGATAGTAGTTCAGGTTGTTCTTGATCTCATCGGGGAGCATTGCACGGGCGACGGTGTTCGGTGTCGAATAGCCGACGTATTCGCAGTTCGCCAGAGCGACAGCAGGGTCGTACATATAATTGATAAACGCATGCGCACCGGCGACGTTTTTGGCGTTCTTTGGAATGCACATCATATCGACGGACCAGTTGGATCCTTTGGGAAGAGCAAATTTCAGATCGATTTTATCGGCATTTCCCAGTTCCTCAATGCGGCTGAGGATGACCTGATGATCACCTGACCACGCTTCAGAAGCGACGAGTTCTCCGCTGGCGATTTTGTCTTTCAGATTATCGATGCCATAGGCAGGCGCCATGGTTTTTTTCTGATCCAGAAGCAGCTGCTGCGCCTGATCCAGCTGGGCGGTATCGGTCGTATTCAGACTGTAGCCGTAGTAGTTCAGGGCGACACCGACGGACTCGCGCATGCTGTCATACATGCCCACTTTATTTTTGTACTGGGCATCGAAAAGAACCCCCCACAGGACTTTCGGATCCGTGGAGTCGGCAGGAATCGTTACTTTATTGGCATCGTAAACGAGACCGACGGTGCAGAACATATAGGGAGCGGCATAGGACATGACGGAGTCGGAGACGGTGGAATCCAAATCGTATTTCACGCTGTTGAACATCGGATCCATATTGGCCGTGACATTCGGCAGAAGACTCATATCCAGCTTCTGGAGCTTGTCTTCGCGGATCAGCCGGCAGACCATATAGTCGGACGGGATGATGACATCGTAGGAATTCGAAAGATTGGGATACATGGTCTCGTTGGTCTCGAATGTCCGGTAGACAATCTTATATTCAGGATAGGCCTTCTCAAAGTTCGCAATAGTGTCATCCGCAATATATTCGCCCCAGTTGTAGATGACAACTTCGGTCTGTCCGCTGGTCTTGTCCGATACGACAAGCGACTTGCTGCATGCGGACGTGATGCCTGAGGATGCAAACAGCATCACAATGACGGCGGCGGCCACACAGCGGCGGAAAAGATACGAAGATGGATTTTTTTGAACCCCGTAGGATCTGCTCGAATTTTTCACTTTTTGAAGCCCTCCTTGAATTTCTTCTTTTTATTCCGGTTTTCGGCAATGGTTCGAAGATTCGCTGCAAGCAGCAATACAAATACGACAAGAAACATAATGGCGGTCAGGGCGTTCATCTTCGGATTGACGCCGAATTTTGCCATGGAATAAATCTTCATAGGCAGTGTCTGGACGGTGCTGTCCACATTGAAGTTACTGACCAGATAGTCGTCGACGGAAAGAGTGAAGGTAAGCAGTATCGACGACACGATGCCCGGCATGATTTCGGGAATAATGACTTTGCTTATCGCCTGCAGCTGTGTGGCGCCCAGATCCTGTGCGGCTTCCGAGAGATTCCGGTCGAGCTGACGGAGCTTGGGGTTGATGGAGAGTACGGCGAACGGCACGCAGAAAGCGATATGTGCAAGCACGAGAGTGAGAAATCCTTTGTGAATGCCGAGAAAGGCGAAAAGAAGCATAAAGGAAATACCGGTCACGAGTTCGGGCATGATGTTGGGGACATAGGTTACGTTCATGACGACGGTTTGGATTTTCTTGGAAAAATACGAGAGTCCGAGACAGGATACGACGGCGATAAAAGTCGAGGAAACGGATGCAATCGCGGCGACGCGCAGGGTCGTTATAAGGGAGGAGAGAATTTCTCCGCCGTCATTGCCGCTGAACAGCCGTGCGTAGTTCTCGAATGTAAATCCTCCCCAGATAAAGGATTTCGGAATTTTGTTGAATGAAAACACAATCAGCACGATAATCGGCAGATAAAGGAAAACAAATATCAGGCCAATATAGGCGTTCGGGAAGAGCTGTTTCCATTTTCTCATAGAATCATCCCGCCTCCCCCTGATTCCTTGTCGGAATTGCGAAGAATACCCATCGTAATCAGAACGAATATCAGGAGCAGCAGCGACAGCACATTTCCGGCCTGCTGCTGGATCGGACTCTCACTCAGAATAAAGGTCTGTACAGTCGTGCCGATGGTCGTCACACTGCCCTCGCTGATGATTTCAGGAATCATATAGAAGGTTAGAGCCGGCATGAACACCATCTGTATGCCCGAAATCACGCCCGGCATCGAGAGCGGAAAGATTACCTTCGAAAAGGTCTGGCGCGAGTTTGCGCCCAGGTCATGCGCCGCCTGCTTCACGTTCTCGTCCAGTTTCACGAGAACCGAATAAATCGGAAGCAGCATGAACGGAAGAAAGTCGTTTACGAGAACCAGTTTGACGATAAAATCTGACAGGAAATCCAGCTTGAGAAACAGTATCGGATCACCGATCCAGTGCAGACTTAACAGGAAATTATTCAGCACGCCGGTCTGCCCGAAAAAAGCACGCCAGGCATACGTACGGAGCATCGTGTTAATCCACATCGGCAGCACGAAAAACATCAGAAGCAGGCTCGAACTTGTATGCGTTTTCACGGCTCTCGATGACAGAATATATGCGAGAGGGTATGCGACGATCAGGCAGCCGATGGTCGTCCAGACGGCATAATCAAGGCTGCGCAGGAATACGGAAAAATACTCCTGCATATGAAAAGTAATGCCGTAAAAGCGAGTCTCGATGATGCGGTCGACCAGAAGTGTCTGAAAACCGCTGACGGAGAATGAATAGCCTCCGTTCGGGTCTTTTACAAAAAAGGCAGCGAAGAAAATCAGAAGAAGCGGCAGAACAGTAAAGACAACCAGCCACAGAAAGTAAGGGTAGGAGAGCATTTTAATCTTGAGGGACAGTCCGGCCGTACCGAAAGCGGCGGCGCACATTCCCAGAATCAGAAGCAACACAACCAGATTTCCTATGATCTGCGGCGAGAAGAAAAGATCTGCCTGCCCGATACCGGCGGAAGTCAGCAGCGCGGGCGATGCAAGCTTCACGGGAACCATCATGAGTGAGATCAGGTTTCCCAGAAGGAGAATCAGCACAGCGCCGGAAAGTGTCCGCCCGGGCATCATCGCCAAAAGTCTCCGGTAGAAGAACAGCACGGCAAGGACCAGCACCGGAAGGACAAACGACAGTATGACAAACATCATGGATGACGCAAAGGACAGCAGGTAATTGTGATCCTGAATCGAGACGGACATTTGCCCGTTCCCGAGGATCTGGAAGAAAGACAGGTCGATTCTCGGCAGGGAAAAGAGCGTCAGGCGAAGGGTCGGCAGGAAAAAAGAGACGAGTGAAATCAGCGCGGCCGCACCTGACAGTGTCAGATGCATCGGAAGCGCGGAAAGGGAAAACAGCCGCGTCAGATTTTTTTTCGCCGGGGGAATGTCCATTCGCTCTGCTCCTTCCTGAAATTTGTACGATCGAGAGAGGCGGTACGCCGGGTTGCTTTATTTTTGCGAGTGACGGGAGCCCGTTCCTTCAGACATCGAGTTCCTGCAGCAGTGCATCCTGCACGGATGGTTTTTTTGTGTGGTCCGGAGAGAAGACCGATTTTCGCATGATGTGGATATCGTCCGGATCAAATGTCATGCCGATACGCTGGCCGACCTTAACCGGATCAACATCATGAATCATCCAGGTGAATCCGTCGTCCCCGTCGACCACCATTTCATAATGGACGCCTTTGAATACGATGGAGTACACGGTCCCGTTGATGTGGGCGGATCCCTCGTCTTTAACGTAAATATCCTCAGGTCGGATGACCACGTCGACGGGCAGCGCTTCCGCTCCGGCTTCCGGGAACAGGGTGTCCACGCACGTGAAGGTTTTGCCTGCGAAAAGCACTTCGTAATCCGCGGTCATCGTGCCGGGAATAATATTGGATTCCCCGATGAAATCGGCAACATAGGCGTTCTTTGGCTCATTGTATATATCTGTCGGCGTACCGATCTGCTGGATGACGCCGTCCTTCATAACGATGATCGTGTCCGACATCGTAAGCGCTTCTTCCTGATCGTGTGTGACATAGACGAATGTAATGCCGAGCTCGCGCTGCATTTCTTTGAGCTCAATCTGCATTTCCTTGCGCATTTTCAGGTCGAGTGCGCCCAGCGGTTCGTCAAGAAGCAGGACGCGGGGACGGTTGATAATGGCCCTGGCAATGGCTACACGCTGCATTTGCCCGCCGGAGATCTGGTCAACCCAGCGGTTGCCATACCCGGAAAGACCGACGGTCTCGAGCGCTTCTTCCACGCGGGTGCGAATCTCTTTTTTGGAGACTTTCTTCAGCCGGAGACTGAAGGCGACATTGTCAAATACATTGAGATGCGGGAAAAGCGCATAACGCTGAAATACCGTGTTGAGCTGCCTCTTATGCGCGGGAACGCGAAGAAGGTCGTGACCGTCAAAGTTGACGATGCCGTTGTCAGCCGTCTCAAACCCGGCCAAAATGCGAAGCGTCGTCGTTTTGCCGCAGCCCGAAGGTCCGAGGAGTGTCAGAAACTCATTGTTCCGGATATAGAAAGTAATATTCGAAAGAACCTGAAGATCTCCGAAACTTTTATTCATGTTCTTGATTTCAATGATATGCGTACTGCCCGTTGCATCTTCGAGCAACTGCGGTTTCTTGCCATCCTTCTGTAAATCAGTCATGACTTGTGTCCTCCACGCAACATATATAAATCTGTCAGGAAAGATCGGACGGATCCTTCCTGAAAAGGGATATCAAAAACTCGGGGGCGAGGAAATCCAGAGAAGCTTGGCAACGCGTTTACCGCGGTTCATCAGATAATGCGGCTTGTCCGGATGAATCAGAAAGCTTTCGCCGTGTTTCACCGTGTATTTCTTCTTGCCGATCACCAGTGTGATCGTACCTTCCAGTATGTAGCCGATCTCCTCGCCTTCGTGAGGATTATCCGGATAGGTCTGTCCATCGGGCTCGAGCGTAAGCAGAACCGGTTCCATGGCATTCTTCTGTGCGTTGGGAATCAGCCAGCACAGTTCGCTCTTCTCATCCGCATTGCGCTTGATCGCGTAATGTTCGCCGGAAAACACGACCATCTGATCTTCCGGCTCGCTGAAAAACACCGCTAAATCGGTTCCAAGCGCCTCCAGAATGTACTTTAGTGTTGAAATCGACGGGGATGTCATGTCGCGTTCCAGAAGAGAGATGAAACCCTTCGATAATTCACAGCGATCTGCGAGTTCCTCCTGCGTCAATTGATTTTGCTGACGCAAAAAGCGGATCTTCTCACCAATGACCATATAACCCTCCAAACGGACGCAAACCCCGCAGTACAAGCGGCTGTGCAGGTTCGCCATTGATTGCATTGTTTACTCATAGTAAACAATCAAAGACGATCTCAAGCGTGTTTACTATTACTAAACCAACGCAACACATTATATAGACATCAGGGCATGAATGTCAACCGTTTTGCGCTCCTGTATTGCATTTTTACGGCCGTAGGATTATTCTGTAAACTGGTCTGTACAGAATAAGAGCGGCACCTGATCGGTGCTCAAAAAACACACCGGGTCCGTGCAAGGATGTGCGGCGGGTAGATGGGGAATACGAGCGTATGTCTGTAAAAGCAGCAAAGGGAAGAGAATCCATTCTGACGGCTCACCGCATTGTCATTAAAGTAGGCACCTCGACGGTTACTTACGACAACGGGAGAATGAACCTGCGAAATATTGAGCGTCTTTCGAGAGCCATTTCCAGCCTGATGAATCAGGGAAAGGAAATGATTCTCGTTACTTCCGGAGCGATCGGAGCCGGGATCGGCTGTCTTGACCTGAAGGAAAAACCCACGGCCATGCGCGACAAACAGGCCGTAGCCGCTGTTGGACAGTGCGAACTGATGAATGTATACAGCCGGTGTTTTGCCGAATACAGCCGGGTTGTCGCACAAATTCTTCTTACGAAGGATGATCTCGATGAGCCGATCGTGAAGGAAAATATCTGCAATACCTTTGAAGCACTGATCGAAAAGGGCATTGTACCGATCGTCAACGAAAACGATACGGTATCCACGGCAGAAATTATGCACAACGGTACTTTCGGCGACAACGATACGCTTTCAGCGCATGTCGCGGCCCTTGTCGGAGCGGATCTTCTGATTATTCTGTCGGACATTGACGGGCTCTATGACAGCAATCCGCGCGAGAACGAAGAGGCCCTTCGCATTCCTCTTGTCTGCTCCATTGATCAGGCGCTTCTGGATTCCGCAGGCGGGACCGGAAGCAAGTTCGGTACCGGAGGCATGCAGACAAAGATAACGGCTATGGCGCTCGCTACTGCGGCCGGAGTCAGCGGAGTCATTGCCGAAGGCTCGCAGTCACAGATTCTGGAGGATATTCTTGAAGGGTCCGATATCGGAACGTACTTTACGCCGGACTGCCGGATTTTGATTTAATATTTTATTGACATTCAGAACATAAAAAACCGGCGACCGAAAGGATCCGCCGGTTTTTGTCTGTGGTGACAAGTCATTTCATCTCATTTCATCTCATTTCATCAGGCCGGAGGAACAACCCCGGGAGAAGGTGTCGGTGTGAGGTGTCCCGGACATTCGGTTGTCGGTGTTAATGGGTCGCCAACAATAAAATAATCGGTAATTGCATATCCGAGTGCTTTGCAGCTGTCCGTGGCGAGTTGTTTTGTCTGCGAGCAGATGGTCAGCTGTACGACATCGTCCGGCTTGCTGAAAGAGGCTGCCGCCAGATCCATATGAATCTTCTGCATGGCGTCGTTCCAGATTTTCATGGCGTCATTTCGATCATTTTTCGGAATGACCGTTTTACGGAGATTATTATCGTAGCCGTACCAGGTAGAAGCGGCATAGTAGGGTGTAAATCCACAGAACCATTTGTCGACATTCTCGTCCGTTGTACCTGTTTTGCCGGCAACATCGATAGCATCTCCGGCCGTGTTTTTAATCGGGAAAACTTGGTTGGCCGCTGTACCGCCGGTAATGACATCCTGAAGGATATTCGTCATCAAAAAGGTTGTCTCGGCGGAATACACACGGTGCGGGGTGACTGTTTTTTCTAATACGACATCCCCGTTTGTATCCAATACTTTTGTATAGGCATAAGGATCGCGGTAGACGCCGTTGTTTGCAAATGTAGCATAAGCGGCGGCCATCTCGAGCGGCGACATGCCCTGATTAAAGCCTCCGATTGCGGTCGAGGGGTACGCTTCCGTTGTCCGGTCAATACCGACCTGACTCAGAAAGAACAGGGCTGTTTGGGCACCGAGTTCCTTCCAGACCTGAACGGCTACGATGTTTTTGGACTTCACAACGGACTGGCGGATCGTAAGCAGTCCATCCGTCGGTGTATCGGAATCCTTTGGCCACATTACACCGGGCTTGCTGTCATCGAGAGGCATGAGCTTGTCGAGAAGCTGATCTGTAGGGACCAGAATCTTCGTCTCGAAAGCAGGTGCGTAGTCAATCAGCGGTTTGATGGAAGATCCCGGCTGCCGGGCAATATCGACGGCGCGATTCCATCCCCAGGAGGTGGTCTTTTCACCGTATCCGCCCTGCATGCCGGCAATGGCGCCGGTGGCAACATTGATGACAACCATGCCGCCCTGTGGTTTTTCGGGGAAATCCTCAATGGCCGCGGGGTCTGCCTGAAAGAGCGACTGCGTCTGGAAAGTGCTGTCCAATGCGGCCTGTACATTTGGCTCTAATGTGGTATAAATCTTATACCCGCCGGTAAATACAGCTGTCTCAGCCATAGAGAGACTCAAATTCCGTTCCTTCTGCAAGTCTGCAATGACTTCATCCACGGCATATTCGACAAAATACGATTTTACGGTTGTGGATGTCGTCGTTTTTGCGGATTTGAATACCAACTCGGTGTTCAGAGCATCCGTGTACTGCTGGTCTGTTATTTTGCCAAGTTCGTGCATTTTCTGAAGAACAACGCGCATACGGCGCATGGCGTTCCGACGGCCGGATTCCCGCAGCGGGTTGTAATAGGACGGACTCTTGGGAATTCCGGCCAGGAAAGCACATTCCGGAAGCGTCAGATCCTTCGCATCTTTGCCGAAATAATTCTGTGCAGCGGCTTGAATACCGACATAATTGTTGCCCATCGGTGCAAGATTTACGTAATATTCCATGATCTCATCTTTCGAGAGCTTCTGTTCGAGTGCCATGGCCAGATACCATTCCTGCACCTTCCGCTGGGCAGACACCTGATCCTGTCCGGAAATCATCTTGACCGTCTGCTGGGTTATCGTCGAACCGCCGTGGGAAGCGGTACCGCCGTTGGCCAGAGCGGAAAGAATGGCGCTTCCGATTCGCTGCAGATCAATACCGTTATGTTCATAGAAACGTTCGTCCTCGATGGACGTAATCGCTTCATCAATATAGGTGCCTTTGACTTCGCCGTAGGGTACGAAAATGCGATCGATGTTTTCGCTGCCTGTCAATTTGGCGATTTCGGTACCGTTGATGTCATATACAAAAGATGTTTCCGTCTTGTCACTTGCTTTGAGCTTTTCGAGAGACAGGGGCTTTGCCGTGGCGATATACCCGACCAGCATTCCTCCGCCGAACCCGCCGACAATAAAGACAATGAGAAGAAAAATAACAAAAAACAACTTCAGGAAGACTGCGATTGTACCGCCCAGTCCGCCGAGCCATGAGTGTGAGACTGCAGCGTGGGTTGGCTTGCCGCGAAGACGCTTGTGAAAATCTTCAGCAATGACGGAGTGATTCGGGGCGCGGGTCGCACCGTTGCGTACGGTCTGCGACCGCATGTCAGGTCGTTTCGGCCGATCGGCGGCCGGCGGCATCCGACGACTCGGAGGCTCACGATGGCCGGAAATGGGAACGGGGCGTTTCGGCGGCACGGATCCTTTTTTCTCATCCATATGCGAAATATACTTCCTTATTATGTAGATGCATGCAGCCCGACGGCCGCTTACGATATGATAGAAACCATGACAATCATATCAGTAATCCGGCAGGATGGAAAGAGAAAGCCCTATTGTACATTGCGGCAATATCCATGCATACTTTTTGAGAATCGACGAACGGGCCATGTGATTCGTCATATATCGGCATTCGTTTGTTTCCCCGGCCAATTGCGGCTATAATAGGTAAAAAAAGAAAAGAGGCGCATTATGCCTGAAAATACAGATGTCACAGCCAAAGAATTTACGGTCACATTTGACGCACTTACAGCCGAAGGACAGGCCATCGGACATCTTCCTCCCGAAAACAACGACGGCACACGTGGTCTGACGCTTTTCTGCGACGGCCTGCTTCCCGAAGAGACCGCCGGAATCCGGATCATCTCACAAAAAAAGAACTTCGCAACTGCGGAATGCCTCCGGCTTATCACACCCTCGCCGGACCGCATCGAGCCGTTCTGTCCCGTATATGGCGAATGCGGCGGCTGCACACTGCAGCATTTGTCCTATGCAGCACAGATTGCCGTCAAACGACACCACGTCGTATCCTGCCTGACCCGCATCGCGCATCAGCCGGCTGAGCATATTGAATCAATTACAAGACCTGCGATCGGCATGGCCTTCCCGTATGATTACCGCAATCACATGCAGTATCCCGCCGGCGAAACCATGACCGCTGCGGTCGGTGCGGAATCGGATGCCGTTGTGGTTGCCGGTGCTGCTGTTCCGGTTGCTGCCGGTGCTCCCGCTGTACGCGATCTGCAGATCGGACTCTATGGCAGGAAGAGTCACACCATTGTGCCTCACAAAGCCTGCCGCATCGCGCATCCCGCCTGTGAAAGCATCCGTCGCGCAACCGAGAAGTTCTGTCTGGAGAACGGTGTCTACGGCTATGACGAGAACACCGGAATCGGCTTTCTTCGCCACCTGATCGTCCGCGTCGGCGTCCGGACCGGAGAAGTCATGGTCATGCTTGTCGGACACGTCCGCCCCGAGATAGAGAATCCGTTCCCGGTGGAAGCCTATGTCGAATATGTGAAAGAACAGCTGAAAAGAGACCGCCGGATATACGAAAACATCGACACCCATGCATCCAACAAAATCCCGCACGATGCCGCCGCCGCTGCACTTCCGTGGATGCTCAAAAGCGTCTGGCTCAACTGCAATCCAACCGGAGCGCGCCAGGGCCAGACCGTCAGCTTCCGCAAAGAGAACCAGAAGCTCCTCTGGGGCAAGTCCAATATCCGCGAACAGATCGGCGACAATATGTACATCATCTCGCCGCTGTCCTTTTTCCAGGTCAATACGGCACAGGCCGAAAAACTCTACGATACAGTCCGTGCATTTGCCCGCGGAGAACTTGCCGCAGATGCTGCACATCCGTCTGCGCCCGCCGTGCAGCCTGTCTGTCCGGAAGAAATCTGGCCGGTCGATTATGCTGAAACCGGCATAACCGCCCCCGCATCCGCCTGCACAATCGAAGTGCCTGAGGCCGCCGCAGCGGATGCGGCCGGAACACAGATTCTTGTGGACTTCTACTGCGGAACCGGCTCCATCGGACTTCATCTGGCCAAAGACGCCGGATTGATCATCGGCATTGAAAGCAATGAGAGCGCCGTACTCGACGCCCGCGAAAACGCCGCGCGCAACGGCATCGCCCATGCCGAATTCCGTGTCGCTCGCGCAGAAGATATCTCGCCGTCCAACCTTCCGAAAAAGATCGACTGCATCATCCTCGATCCGCCCAGAAGCGGATGCGACCCGAAGCTCCTCACAGGAGTCCTCAAGCTCGCACCTCCGAAAATCATCTATGTATCCTGCGACCCCGCTACGATGTCCCGGGATATTGCCATTCTGACGACGGAAAAATACGGACTCAAAGCCGTACAGCCGGTCGATATGTTCCCCTGGAGCGGGCACGTTGAAAGTGTCGTGTGGCTGGAGAGAGTATAGTGTGGAGAGACAATTTGAATTGTAACAAAGTTTGCAACGTTGTAATGAAAATTGCAACATTGTAATGAAATGGTGATATACTGAATTCAAGATCATTGCACAATCAATATGCAAGGATGTGAGTCAGTATGGAAAAAGAAATATACTTACGAAAGAAAATCCAGCAACTAATCAAAAAAGGATTTGGGCAGGGAGCAGGTCGTGATTATAAACCGTTTTTACATATTGGAGACTTTGCGTCCAAAGGAAGAGGACACAGAGTATACGGAGTCAAAACACAAAGAGTTCATCATCTGTTTTCTGACGCTGAACTTAGGTATTTTTATTTACTTGAATGGGATGATAATGTAATTGACATAAGGGAACAATATCCACTTTTTTACGGTGATGAGTCGGAGAAGATTTCTGAACAAATCCATTGTCTGAAAGGTAAGAATGATGAGCAGGAAATAATTGGAACAGAAAGAATTGCATATAACCGCGGCATTGAACATCCGACGTACAGCCAGACAGATATACCTGTTGTGATGACGACGGATTTTTTGTATTTATTTAAAACGGATATTGGTATTGAGTATCGGGCACGAAGTGTAAAAATAGAATCGGATCTTGTTGATAAACGAGTCCGAGAAAAACAGACTATAGAATTCAATTACTGGACACAGTTTGGAATCAATTGGAAACTGGTTACTGAAAATAGTTGTAACAAAATTAAGTGTGCAAACATCGGAGGCATTCTCGCTTACTACAAATATCCTCTTACAAACGTCTTGCCTGAAGAGTTGAAAGCAGATGCTATCAACAGACTTCTGCGTGCAGTGGTATATGAAGGTGGAAGACTGAGTATAATCACATCACGATTGGACAAGTATTATCAATTGCCGACAGGCTCCATGCTTTCCCTATTTTTCCACTTGGCAGCACACAAAGTATTTCCGGTTTATCTTGATCGAC
>Ga0302289_1000174_pt1 | contig 36217 bp, 26 predicted proteins | sample III_Fen_N1_2_FD_194552 | JGI IMG/M metagenome (GOLD analysis project Ga0302289, IMG submission 194552) | Peat permafrost microbial communities from Stordalen Mire near Abisko, Sweden - III_Fen_N1_2 | ecosystem: Environmental > Terrestrial > Soil > Wetlands > Permafrost | place: Sweden: Abisko... | reverse complement strand
ATGGAATAGACGCCCTCAAACATGGCGAGTCTGCGGTCGTTTCCGCCAACCCAGGTGATGTCTTCGTTTACTTTTCTTGTGCAATACATGCAATCTGCCCCTTTCGTGTGCCTGTCTATCGTAAAATTATATTTTTTCTGAATGATCGTTTCTGTGTCTGCCGGCTCTGAACCAAAATCTATTCTGCTGCAATAAAGACGGAAAAACCGCTGCTCATCTGCTGTGTTCCGTCCGAAAGCACCCAAAGCGCCTCGGTATCTGGCAGACGCTCAATCAGCGCCATTCCCTCTTCGATCGGCATACAGAAAAGCCCCGTAGTCAGCGCGTCCGCCAGCGCGGAATCGCTTGAAATCACCGTAACGGAATCATAGCGCGTGGACGGCATCAGCGTCTCGGGATCGATGATGTGGTGATAACGCTTGCCGTTTACGGTATAGTACCGCTCATAAGTGCCGCTGGTCACCACGCTCTGCCCGCTGACCTGCGTCGCATAAAGGTTTCCGTCTGAGTATGGGTCGCGAATGCCTACTTTCCAGCTGGTTCCGTCCGCGCGTGTACCGATCGAGCAGACGTTTCCACCCACGCTGAGAAGCATGTTGGTAACGCCCGCCGCCTTCATCTCTTCTGTCGCTTTCTGCGCGGCATATCCTTTGGCGATTGCGCCGACATCCAACTGCGTTTTCGCGTCCGAAACATACAGCGTGCCCGCGGTGCGGTCGATGGTCACGTTGTCGATATTTGTGTACTCGTTTGCCGCAAGGAGTTCGTCCATCGGCGGTAGTGCGGCATGGTCTGGATCGTCCAGCCCCGCGTCGCGATAACTTTGCCAAATCTGGAGCACGCCGCCCATGGCAATATTCATGCGTCCGTTAGTGAGCGTATCCATCTCGATGGCATACGCAACAAGATCGAGAATTTTCTTGTCCACCGAAACGGGTGCAATCCCCGCGTTTTGATTGACGGTGCAGAGGTTATTCATGCCGTCGTAGGTGTGGTAAATGTCGTAAAGCTGATGATAGTTCAGCAGGATTTTGTGCAGTTCCTCAAAGCGCGCGTTTGCGTTCTTTTCGCTCGTATCGTAGAGAATCACCGTGGTGGCGGTGTCGAATACGTCCAAATAAACTTGGTCAAAGCGCTGCGGTTTAGATGCCGCACATCCACCAAACAGTACGCCTGAGAGCATCAGCGCGCTCAACGCAAAGAGCTTGACCCTGAGCAGGGGCAAAGGTGGTTGGTTTTTTTGTTTGGCACAGTTGCTACCGCGCGCAAGATATCGATTGTGCATGTAGGCATTATTCCATGTTTTATCGTGTTAATCAAGACTCGTCTTGTTTTTGCGTACTATTTTTCGTTTGGTTTTCGCTCCGCGTTGCTCTTTGCGCGTGTTTTGGACTGAGACTTCGAAACGTATACCGCGCGACGACTCCTGTCAGCGTTCCGGTGATCACCGCCGCAACGAGCAATACGGGCAGATACGCGAGAATCGCGCGCGTGCCAACGATGAAACACGCAACGAACATTTGCGCCGCGTTGTGACTCACCGCGCCAAGCACGCTGACGCCAACGATGCTCAGCCCCTTGATCTTTCGCGCGGGGATCATGACCGCAAGGCTTAGCATACCGCCGGCGAAACTATAGATCATCGCGGCGGGGCCTCCGAAGAGTAGTCCGCTTAAGCCAACCTTGAGGAACATCAGAAGAATCGCGCTCGGTACGTCCAGAAGATACAACGCATAGAGCAGAACCGTGTTGGCAAGACCGAGTTTAACACCGGGGATTCCCGTAACGGGCAGCAGATATTCAAAATAGCCCAGCACGATTGCCACTGCGGTCAAAAGGCCGAGTTTTGCAATCGTCGATGCATCCCAGCGGCGGTTCATTTTTTGCCCTCCGCGCCTGTCACCTCAACGGAGACGCCGTTTGGCAGGCAAACGATCCAATGATCGAGTAAAAGTTCATCCGCATTGTTCGGGTCTATTACGCCGTGGTGAACGCAGATTTGGTTTTTGCAGGTGGAGGATTTCATGGATATGCCGCTCTGGTCGACGACGATCACATTCACTTTTCCGTCGCCCTGATCCACCGTGATGGTCTGGTAGTCATCCGCAACCACCTTTGCATATTCCGCGCCGTTGACAAAAACGGTCACCGTTGCGACTTCGCTTTTCGGCGTAACCATACGCGAAACATACAACGAGGCAAGAGCCACCAACAGCACGCCGCAAATGAGGATGATGTCTTTTTTCTTCACGCCGTGCTCCCCCGCTTTCTTCAAACGACTATTATCTCTATTGTATCACGTTTTCCGCGCGTCCCGCCAGACTCTGCCGGTGCATTTCAGTCGCTAACATTTATTGTGTGTGATCTCGTTGCAGTAAATTTTATTTATTTCTGTTATAATAATGATAAAATTTATAGGAGGTGTGACTTATGAAAGTACTCATGATCGGCGGAACAGGTCTGCTTGGCAGCCAGACCGCGCGAGAGCTCATCTCCCGCGGGCACAGCGTGCATTCCATCGCACTGCCGCCGCTGCCTGATGGCGCGCTTTTGCCGCCCGAAATGACACTGACGCTGAAAAACAGCAATGATATGACGGACGACGAACTTCGAGCAGCCTTTGCGGGCGTTGACGGGTTCATTTTTGCTGCGGGTGTGGACGAGCGCATTGAAGGCCCCTCACCCATCTATGATTTCTTCAAAAAATTCAACATTACACCGCTGGAGCGCATGTTACGCCTCGCCAAAGAGAGCGGCGTCAAGCACGCGGTCATCGCGGGCTCCTATTTCTCCTACTTCTCCAAAAAATGGCCGGAGATGGAGATGACAAGATGGCATCCTTATATCCGCAGCCGCATCGATCAGGAGAATATGGCGTTCTCGTTCGCGGACAATACTTTTGATGTATCGGTGCTGGAGTTGCCATACATTTTCGGCACGCAAAAGGGCAGAAAGCCTGTTTGGGTGTTTCTCATTGAAATGCTGCTCAAGATGAAAGGCGCTATTCTCTATCCGCGCGGCGGCACCACGATGGTTACCGTTCGTCAGGTCGGCCAAGCCTTCGCGGGCGCGTTAGAGCGCGGGCGCGGCGCAAACGCTTACCCCATCGGCTGGTTCAACCTGACTTGGAAAGAGATGATCGCCATCATGAATCGATATATGGGTGTGCCGGATAAAAAGATCATCACCATTCCTAAGTTTCTCTTTGCCATGAGTGCAGGTCAGATTGAAAAGCAGCATCGCTCGGCGGGCACCGAGGGTGGCTTGCTGATGTCGAAATTTGTTGATATGCAGACGAGCAATCTTTTCATCGACAAAACGGAAGCCTGCCTGCCCTTGGGCGTAACGGATGACGACATCGACGCCGCAATCGGTGAGTCCGTGCTTTTGAGCATGGAAGTGATCGATAAAAAAGCGAAAGTCATCGATATGAAGGGTGAATAACCGTTCCCGAAACATTATTAAAGCGAATGCTTTGTACAGTCAGGATGTCATAGTCCTGACTGTTTTTTTGATTTTTGGGGTTCAGATTCCGGCAGGCGGAGCTGAGCGCCCGCTGTGCGGGATGAAGCGAAGCGAAAGCCCAGTGAGCAACGAGCGATGCAAGCGGCAGCGCAGCAGCGCGAAGATTGCGAACTGCAATACCTACTCTCCGCCCGGTTCGCAGACGTCGTTCTGCGTTGCCGCTAAAGCGGCTTCCTAGAACTCCTTTGCTTACCGTTCCTTCGCGGCGCTTGCTCTGCCACTGGCAGCGCGCCGCTTCGTCATGTCGCAAGTCAAGCGCTACGCGCAATTTGGCTCAAGGTACGGGGGAGTAGGTAAACGCAAGAGTGCAGACAAAACAAAAGACCATGCGGTGCATGGTCTTTTGTTTTGTTGGATCCCGGCGGCTACCTACTCTCCCGGACCGTCGCCAGTCAAGTACCATCGGCGTATGAAGGCTTAACTTCTGTGTTCGGAATGGGAACAGGTGGAACCCTTCAGCTAAACCACCGGAAAGGTGTGGTGTTTGTTAAACACCTTGAAAACTGCATAGAGCGTAATTCACTTTGATCAAGCCCTCGACCTATTAGTATCGGTCAGCTTCATGCGTTACCGCACTTCCACCTCCGACCTATCAACCTTGTAGTCTACAAGGGGTCTTACTTCGTTAACCGAATGGGAGATCTTATCTTGAGGTCGGCTTCACGCTTAGATGCCTTCAGCGTTTATCCGATCCGCACGTGGCTACCCAGCTATGCCGTTGGCACGACAACTGATTCACCCTTGGTGCGTCCATCCCGGTCCTCTCGTACTAAGGACAGCTCCTCTCAAATCTCCTGCGCCCACGATGGATAGGGACCGAACTGTCTCACGACGTTCTGAACCCAGCTCGCGTGCCGCTTTAATTGGCGAACAGCCAAACCCTTGGGACCTAATCCAGCCCCAGGATGCGACGAGCCGACATCGAGGTGCCAAACCTCCCCGTCGATGTGGACTCTTGGGGGAGATAAGCCTGTTATCCCCGAGGTAGCTTTTATCCGTTGAGCGACGGCAATTCCACTCTCATACCGCCGGATCACTAAGTCCTACTTTCGTATCTGCTCGACCTGTCGGTCTCGCAGTCAGGCTCCCTTCTGCCTTTGCACTCTACGAATGGTTTCCAACCATTCTGAGGGAACCTTTGAACGCCTCCGTTACTCTTTCGGAGGCGACCGCCCCAGTCAAACTGCCCACCTGGCACTGTCCGAACGCCGGATCACGGCCGCTCGTTAGAACCTCAGTAACACAAGAGTGGTATCCCAAAGTTGGCTCCACAATGACCGGAGTCACTGCTTCAAAGCCTCCCACCTATTCTGTGCATATGTTACCAAAATCCAATGCCAAGCTACAGTAAAGCTCTACGGGGTCTTTCCGTCCAGTCGCGGGTAATGTGCATCTTCACACATACTACAATTTCGCCGGGTCCCTTGTTGAGACAGTGCCCAAGTCGTTACGCCATTCGTGCGGGTCGGAACTTACCCGACAAGGAATTTCGCTACCTTAGGACCGTTATAGTTACGGCCGCCGTTCACCGGGGCTTAAGTTCCGTGCTTCGGTTGCCCTAACACTTCCCCTTAACCTTCCGGCACTGGGCAGGCGTCAGCCCGTATACGTCGTATCTCTACTTCGCACAGACCTGTGTTTTTGCTAAACAGTCGCTTGGGCCTATTCTCTGCGGCCTCTTTCGAGGCTCCCCTTATCCCGAAGTTACGGGGTCATTTTGCCGAGTTCCTTAACAAGGGTTCTCCCGTTCGTCTTAGGATTCTCTCCTCGCCCACCTGTGTCGGTTTGCGGTACGGGCACCACAATTCTCCTTAGCAGCTTTTCTTGCCAGCGTGAATTCAACAGCTTCCCTACTTATTTTCGGTCCCCATCACAGCCCAGCCTTAGTGTGCGTACTTCACTACACACCAGCCTCACTGCTTGGACGGGGTCTACCATCGCCCCGCTCTGTCTATCCTTCTGTGTCACTGCGTCAGTCATACAAATTGTCGTGGTACAGGAATATCAACCTGTTGTCCATCGCCTACGACTTTTGTCCTCGGCTTAGGCCCCGACTTACCCTGAGAGGACGAACCTTCCTCAGGAAACCTTAGGCTTTCGACGGCAAAGATTCTCACTTTGCTCTCGCTACTCATGCCGGCATTCTCTCTCCAATACAGTCCACGGTCTCTCACAATTCCGCTTCAGCCCGTATTCGTTGCTCCCCTACCGATTGCTTACGCAATCCCAAGACTTCGGTGTGTGGTTTAGCCCCGGTACATTTTCGGCGCACATTCACTCGACCAGTGAGCTATTACGCACTCTTTGAATGAGTGGCTGCTTCTAAGCCAACATCCTGGTTGTCTGTGCAATTGTACATCCTTTCCCACTTAACCACCACTTTGGGACCTTAGTCGTTGATCTGGGCTGTTTCCCTTTTGACGACGAAACTTATCTCCCGCCGTCTGACTCCCGATCATAATTATCCGGTATTCGGAGTTTGATAGGGTTCGGTAAGCTTTGTGGCCCCCTAGCCCATTCAGTGCTCTACCCCCGGTAATCTAAAAGATCGAGGCTAGCCCTAAAGCTATTTCGGGGAGAACCAGCTATCTCCGAGTTCGATTGGAATTTCTCCGCTATCCACAGCTCATCCCCGCATTTTTCAACATACGTCTGGTTCGGTCCTCCACGACGTCTTACCGTCGCTTCAACCTGTCCATGGATAGGTCACCCGGTTTCGGGTCTGCTATACGCTACTCAAATCGCCCATTTGAGACTCGGTTTCCCTACGGCTTCGGTGCTCTACACCTTAACCTTGCAACGTATAGCAACTCGCCGGCCCGTTCTACAAAAAGTACGAGGTCGCTTTCGCTCCCTCTGCTTGTAAACACAGGGTTTCAGGTTCTCTTTCACTCCCCTCCCGGGGTGCTTTTCACCTTTCCCTCACGGTACTCTTCACTATCGGTCACCAAGTAGTATTTAGCCTTGGGGGGTGGTCCCCCCGTATTCCCACCGGATTTCTCGTGTCCTGTGGTACTCTGGATCCCCGCCTTGTCATTCCCGTTTCGCTTACCGGACTGTTACCGTCTCTGGTCCCGCTTTCCAGCGGTGTTCAACTACAGGAACTCTCAATTATGCAGGTCCGAACCCCGACTGTCCGTAGACATTCGGTTTGGGCTCTTCCCATTTCGCTCGCCGCTACTTTGGGAATCGATGTTTCTTTCTCTTCCTCCGGCTACTTAGATGTTTCAGTTCACCGGGTTCCCTCGATCACACTATGTATTCATGTGAACGTGACACGATTACTCGTGCCGGGTTTCCCCATTCGGATATCCATGGATCAATGCTTGCTTACAGCTCCCCATGGCTTTTCGCAGTTAACCGCGTCCTTCTTCGGCTCTTGGTGCCAAGGCATTCACCCTGTGCTCTTATTAGCTTGATCTCTAGTTCTCTCTTAGACTCTTTCGAGTCTGCATGAGTTTTTTCTCGGCATTTGAAATTGCAGTAGAATAATTTCACAATTACCTACTATTTTTTTCTTTAATGTCTTTTTTTCTCCGCGAATTACTTAGCTTTACTTCTACCGCTTCCACTTCCGTCCTTGCGAACTTCCGCTTCTGCGATAAATTTAACGCTCTCTATGCAGTTTTCAAGGTGCTCTTGGTGGGCTCAAGTGGACTCGAACCACCGACCTCACGCTTATCAGGCGTGCGCTCTAACCAGCTGAGCTATGAGCCCATTTCGTTTCGTCCCCGGCCGTTTTCCTCCGCTTGAAACCTCAGCTCGTGAGCTAAGCTTCCTTTGCCCAACTTAAAAAGTTGGTGGAGATGAACGGGTTCGAACCGATGACCCCCTGCTTGCAAAGCAGGTGCTCTCCCAGCTGAGCTACACCCCCACGGTGATCCCGGCCTTCGTCCTTTTGCCCTTTGAAAGTACTGTTTCCAGCACCCTCAAAACTATACAGTGCAAGTTACTAAAACTCGAATTTGTTTTCTACGCTGTTCTAAACCGTGATCGCTTAGAACACTTTTTTGTGTACTCCCTAGAAAGGAGGTGATCCAGCCGCACCTTCCGATACGGCTACCTTGTTACGACTTCACCCCAGTCATTGGTCTCGCCTTAGACGGCTTCCTCCTTACGGTTAGAATACCGGCTTCGGGCGCTCCCAACTCCCATGGTGTGACGGGCGGTGTGTACAAGGCCCGGGAACGTATTCACCGCGGCATGCTGATCCGCGATTACTAGCAACTCCGACTTCATGTGGGCGGGTTGCAGCCCACAATCCGAACTGGGACTGTTTTTGTGAGATCCGCTTCAACTTACGTTGTTGCATCCCTTTGTTTCAGCCATTGTAGCACGTGTGTAGCCCAAGACATAAGGGGCATGATGATTTGACGTCATCCCCACCTTCCTCCGAGTTGTCCCCGGCAGTCTCACCAGAGTCCCCGGCATAACCCGCTGGTAACTGGCAATAAGGGTTGCGCTCGTTGCGGGACTTAACCCAACATCTCACGACACGAGCTGACGACAACCATGCACCACCTGTCTCACTTCCTCCGAAGAGACCGCATGTTTCCATGCGTTTAAGTGGATGTCAAGCCTTGGTAAGGTTCTTCGCGTTGCTTCGAATTAAACCACATGCTCCGCTGCTTGTGCGGGCCCCCGTCAATTCCTTTGAGTTTCAACCTTGCGGCCGTACTCCCCAGGCGGAATACTTATTGCGTTAGCTCCGGCACAGGGGGAGTTGATACCCCCTACACCTAGTATTCATCGTTTACCGCGTGGACTACCAGGGTATCTAATCCTGTTTGCTCCCCACGCTTTCGTGCCTCAGTGTCAGTTACAGTCCAGAAAGCCGCCTTCGCCACTGGTGTTCCTCCTAATATCTACGCATTTCACCGCTACACTAGGAATTCCGCTTTCCTCTCCTGCACTCTAGCCTTCCAGTATTAGATGCACCCCCCAGGTTAAGCCCGGGTATTTCACATCCAACTTAAAAGGCCACCTACGCACCCTTTACGCCCAGTAATTCCGGACAACGCTCGCCCCCTACGTATTACCGCGGCTGCTGGCACGTAGTTAGCCGGGGCTTCCTCCTTGGCTACCGTCATTTTTTTCGTCACCAAGGACAGAGGTTTACAACCCGAAAGCCTTCTTCCCTCACGCGGCGTTGCTGGGTCAGGCTTGCGCCCATTGCCCAATATTCCCCACTGCTGCCTCCCGTAGGAGTCTGGACCGTGTCTCAGTTCCAGTGTGGCCGATCAGCCTCTCAGCTCGGCTACCCATCGCGGACATGGTGGGCCGTTACCCCGCCATCTATCTAATGGGACGCGAGCCCCTCTCCTAGCGGATTGCTCCTTTGACCTCGTCATGATGTCATGTCGTGGTCTTATGCGGTATTAGCACTCGTTTCCGAGTGTTATCCCCCTCTAAGAGTCAGGTTGCTCACGCGTTACTCACCCGTTCGCCACTAAAATATAACCGAAATTATATCTCCGTTCGACTTGCATGTGTTAGGCACGCCGCCAGCGTTCGTCCTGAGCCAGGATCAAACTCTTAAGTTTAATCTCTGACAAGTCCTTTCGGACTCGTTAGCTCACTTACTTTGTACGCTCACTCAAATTCGTTGCGTTATTTCATTCTTTAACTTAGCATCTTTCGACGCCTTGCCTCAGAATTACTGGCTTGTTTTTTGTTTCTTGCACTATATAGTTTTCAAGGTGCTCACCCGCTTTTGCTCTTGTTCAGGGCTCGTGCGGCGCCGTCGTTTGTGTTTTTCTCTGTGACAGCTTGCTTAGTATAGCAGCGAAATGAACTCAAGACAAAGGGTGATTATGGTCGTAATTCGTCATATTCCGTTATTATCGTTATTCTCATCCGCTTATCTGTAAATATTCTTCTGGTTTGTTCTCAATCTCTCTTTTACTCCGTTTTTCATATTCTTTAAATCATATACGATATTCGATTGCAACGACACCGTTTTAGCCCGTTTTCCACCTGCTAAGAATCACAACAGCCTGCCTGCAGAAACCCCGCAAACAGGCTGTTTTGATGATTCGTTGGTCTTCAGACTGCTCATAAGAACAGGCAGAAACGATACCGATTATTTAATCGGCTTCATGGTCGGGAAGAGCAGCACGTCGCGAATGGTCGCGGCGTTGGTCAAAAGCATCACCATGCGGTCGATACCGATGCCAATGCCGCCCGTCGGAGGCAGGCCGTACTCCAGCGCGAGGCAGAAGTCCTCGTCGATCATCATCGCTTCGTCGTCGCCCTTGGCGCGCTCGTTTGCCTGCTGGGTAAATCTGCCGCGCTGGTCGATGGGGTCGTTGAGCTCCGAGAACGCGTTTGCGTACTCGTGCCCGGCGATAAAGAGCTCAAATCGCTCTGTCAGGTGCGGCGCGGAGGGCTTACGCTTACTCAATGGAGAGATCTCCACCGGATAGTCGATGATAAACGTCGGCTGAATCAGCGTATCCTCAACGAATGCGTCAAACGCCTCAGCGAGGAGCTTCCCGCGAGACGCGGTCTTGTCCTTGAGTTCCAGCTTGAGCGACTTCGCCTTTTCACGCGCTTCCTCATCGGTTGCGCAACCGTAGAAATCGACACCCGTTACCTGCCGCACTGCCTCGTTCATCGAAACGCGCGCAAACGGCGGCGTCAGGTCGATTGCCTGCTCCTGATAGGTGATCTGGGTTGTGCCGTTGACAGCGAGGCTGCAGCGCGAGAAGAGATCCTCCGCCAGCTCCATCATGCCGTTGTAATCGGTATACGCCTGATACGCCTCGATGGTCGTAAACTCCGGGTTGTGCATGGCGTCCATGCCCTCGTTGCGAAACAGGCGACCGATCTCGTAAACGCGCTCCAGCCCGCCGACCACGCACTCTTTCAAATGCAGTTCGGTGGCAATGCGCAGATACATATCCAGATCCAGCGTGTTGTGATGCGTCACAAACGGGCGCGCCGAGGCGCCGCTTGCCGTCGTGTTGAGCACAGGCGTTTCCACCTCGATAAATCCCCGCTCGTCCATGCGGCGGCGAATCTCCGAGATGATGCGGCTGCGCTTTTGAAACATTTCGCGCACATCGGGATTGACGATGAGGTCGACAAAACGCTGGCGATAGCGCAGCTCCGCGTCCTTTAATCCGTGGAACTTCTCCGGCAGCGGGCGAAGCGACTTGCTCAAGAGTGTGACTTCCTCTGCGTGGACACTGGTTTCGCCCGTTCTCGTGACGAATACATAGCCCTTGACGCCGATGATGTCGCCGATGTCAAAGGTCTTAAATCCGTCGTAAACGCCCTCTGGCAAAGCCTCTCGCTTCATATAAACCTGAATGCGTCCCTTCGCATCCAAGATATGCGCAAAGCTCGCCTTGCCCATGATGCGGCGGGAAACCATACGCCCGGCGATAGAGACCTGCATGCCGTGCTCGCCTTCCGCTGGCTTTTCAGCATCTAAGATGTCGCTGCTATAATGGCTCACGTCATAGGTGGTGTTCGCAAAGGGGTCCTGCCCCGCGGCTTGCAGCGCACTGAGCTTATCCCGGCGTACTTGCAACAGCTCTGATAGCTGCTCCTGCGTGAGTTCCTGTTCCGGTTGGTTTTGTTGATCTACGGGCTGTTCCATATGCTCTCTCCTATAAAAACTACGTTTCTGCTAGAACTGCGTTATGTAATCATTTTGCCGAAAAATCTTCGAGCAAAAAACAAGGGGGCTAATTAGCCCCCGAAGAACCTGTTTGCGTTACTTGCCGATCGAAGTGACCTTCAGCTTCAGCATGCCGCCGGGGGTTGTTACCTCGACCACATCGCCGGCTTTATGCCCAAGCACCGCCTTGCCGATCGGCGATTCGTTGGAGATTCGCCCATTGACAGGATCGGCTTCCGCACTGCCTACGATCTGGAAGACGTATTTTTTTGTTTTGTCGTTGACATCGGCGAGCTTCACCGTGCCGCCTACGCCGACCGTGGTCAAGTCGACGGCGCTCTCGTCGATCACCTTCGCGTTTTTCAGCTCGTTCTCAAGCTGCTGAATATCATATTCGTTTTTCGCCTGTTCGTTTTTCGCCGCGTCATACTCCGCGTTTTCGGATAGATCTCCAAAAGCGCGGGCAATTTTCAGCTGTTCGGCAATCTCAAGGCGTCTCGTCGTCTTGAGTTGTTCAAGGCGATCCTCGCGCTTTGTAATTTCTTCAGGCGTCAGCCAGATATCTGCCATGATTCGTTTCTCCTTTGCGGGAGGGATTTTGTTTCTCCCTACCGTGTTTACCTATTATATTTGTGCAAAAAAGTCGTGTCAACCCCATATTTGCTGGAGTTCTTCCAGGGTTTTGCAAGAGTTGATGCGGGTTCTGAGTTTTGCGGCGTTCTTGGCGCCCCTGAGATAAAGCACCAGGTGTTTTCTTAGCTCAATGATCGCATGATCGCCCTTTTCCGATAACGCCATTTCCGTATGCCGCATGGCGATTTCGCGACGATCTTCCCACGTTGGCGGGGTGTATCTTTTCCCGTTCAGCGCGCAGATGATTTCTTCAAACACAAACGGGTTGCCGAGCGCGCCGCGCCCGATCATGACCCCGTCACAACCGGTTTTACGCAGGGTTTCCAGTGCGCTCTCTGCGTCGTGTACGTCTCCGTTGGCGATCACCGGGATGCTGACCGCCTGCTTGACCCGTGCCATACAGGCTCGATCCGCGACACCGGAATACATCTGTTCCCGCGTTCTGCCGTGGATGGTTATAAACGCGGCTCCGTTTTCTTCGCAAACGCGGGCGAATTCCTCGGCGTTTTCGTGCGCCGCATCCCAGCCTTTTCGGAATTTGACCGAGACCGGTACATGCGAGGCCTCAACCGCCGCGGACACGACGCGCCCCGCGAGAGCAGGATCGCGCATCAGCGCGCTGCCGTCGCCGTTTCCGGCGATCTTTGGCGCGGGACACCCCATGTTGAGGTCGATGGAGAGTAGCTGCTGGCCAAGATCGTGTTCTACGATGGAGACCGCTTTTGCCATCGTCTCCGGCTCGCTGCCGAATAGTTGAACGGTGTATGGCGCGTCCCCCTCCTGCGGCAGATAGAGCGCGCGGGTGTTCTTGCTCATAAAGCAGAGACCCTTTGCGCTGATCATTTCGCTGATGACAAGGTCTGCGCCGCGCTCACGGCAAAGCAGACGAAAGGTACGATCGGTAAACCCCGCCATCGGCGCCAGGCAAACAGCCGGCCTGTCCGCGGGAAAGATGCTGATCGTCATGGCGCGTCGGTTGGCTTTGGCGTTGGCGTCGCCGCAGGGATCGGGGATTCGTTCGGGTCAGGCGTGCCAAGGTTGGAACTATCCGGGTTCTCTTCAATCAACGTCAGCTCGGAGATATACCAGCGCGCGTTGGTGTTTAGAAATTTAATTTTATAGCGTTTGGGTGTCCATTCCGGCAGCGGGAAATCCGCCGCGTTTTGATCTTCGCTCAATTGGTCGGCGTTGATGGTGCCCTTGAGGCTCACGCGCTCTGTTGCCGTGACTGTCGCGCTCATCGACCAGGGCAGAACGCTTATTTTTTCGATGGTCAGATCGTAGTTATAATCCGAAATCGTGTAATTGGCATAGGTCGCGTCCGACATAGCAGGATCGCTGTCCAAAAACGTGAGTGTGAAATATTCTTCCAGATCGTTTCGCGCGCCATCTGCAAAGACGCACTCCGCGCGCAGCGCCATGCCTTCTGATGTCAAAATATAGAGGTTAGAGTACCGCTCAGCGGTTAAAAACGCGCCGATGCAGAGAATCGCCGCCATGATGATAAGCAGCAATGTGCGCACAACATACATCATCGAGCGCCGCGCAACACGCAGCCTATGAACATCCCGCGGTTCTTCGTAATTTGAATTCGTCATTTCTTCACCTTCGCTCGCTATGATAGCATAAATCCCCCGCGCTTGGCAAACCAACAAATTGGAAACATAACGAGAGATTGCGCCACATTTCGCGCGTTCTGCGCGCTAGTTTGCCACTTGGAACAGACGATATGCTGCGTGATATTCTCACGCTCTGGATGCCCCGCTCGATTGACACCCCGGCAGAGGGGCGTATAATGAAACCGCTGGGGTTTGCCCGGCAAAGAATTTAAACAAAGGAAATCCTGTCGATATGGAAGAATGCACCCACGATTGTTCAAGCTGTTCGTCAAACTGTGACAGCCGCGAAAAAACCAGTATGATCGAAGACCCGCATGTGATGACGCATGTGAAGAAAGTCATCGGCGTGGTCAGCGGCAAGGGCGGCGTCGGTAAATCCATCGTCACCTCCATGCTCGCGGTTCTCCTGCGCCGCAGAGGCTACCGCACCGCCATTTTGGACGCGGATATCACCGGCCCATCCATTCCGCAGGCGTTTGGCTTACATTCCCACGCGGAAGGCTCCGATCAGGGCATCTTCCCGATCATGACCAAGACCGGCATCGAAGTCATGAGCATGAACCTGCTATTAGAAAACGAAACCGACCCCGTCGTCTGGCGCGGGCCGATCATCGCGGGCTCGGTCAAGCAGTTCTGGACGGACGTGCTCTGGGGCAGTGTGGATGTGATGTTCATCGATATGCCACCGGGAACGGGCGACGTACCGCTGACGGTGTTTCAGTCGATCCCCGTGGACGGCATCGTGGTGGTCACCTCTCCGCAGCAGCTGGTGAGCATGATCGTTGAAAAAGCCGTACACATGGCGAATCTCATGAAGATTCCCGTGCTCGCGCTCGTGCAGAACATGAGTTTTATCGAGTGCCCCGGCTGCAAAGAAATCATCCGCCCCTTTGGCGAGAGCGACATCAAAGCGCTGGCGGACAAACACAACATCCCCGCCACTGCCGAGCTGCCGATTCAAAAGGCGCTCGCAACCGCCTGCGACGCAGGGCTCATCGAACTCTTTGAGGGAGATTGGCTGAACGGGCTAGCTGACACGCTGGAAGCGATGATTAAAGAAGAGAAGAAGTAAGAACTCTTACTAGGGTCTTCACCCAAAACTCAAAAATACAAAACGACCGGATCACTCCGGCCGTTTTTTTGTTGAGAAAGATTACAGCCCCATCTCCGCTTTGACCGCGGCAAACGCCGCAACCGCGAAGTCGAGGTCCTCTTTCATGTGGGCGGCGGAGACCTGTGTGCGGATGCGCGCCTTGTTCATCGGCACCACGGGATAGAAAAAGCCAACGACGTAGACCCCGTGCTCCAGCATCTTCGCCGCGAATGTCTGCGCGGTTTGCGCGTCGTAAAGCATCACGGGCACAATCGGGTGCTCACTCTTGGGCACGTCGAACCCCAGCTTGCCCAGCTGCTCCCGAAAATAGCGTGTGTTCTCATGCAACTTGTCACGTAGAGCGGTCGATTCTTCCAGTAAATCCAGCACCTTAATACTCGCGGCGCAGATCGCGGGCGCAACGGTGTTCGAAAACAGATATGGGCGCGAGCGCTGGCGCAGTAGGTCGATAATCTCCCGCTTTGCAGCCGTGTATCCGCCGCTAGCCCCGCCGAGCGCCTTGCCCAGCGTGCCGGTGATAATATCCACCCGCCCCATCACGCCGCAGTATTCATGCGTACCGCGCCCGTGCTCGCCCATGAATCCCACCGCGTGGCTGTCGTCCACCATGACCAGCGCGCCGTATTCTTCGGCGAGATCGCAGATGGCGGCGAGGTTTGCGATAAACCCGTCCATCGAAAAAACGCCGTCGGTGGCGATGAGTTTGATGCGCGCGCCTTTCGCCGCCTCCAACTGCTCACGAAGGCTCACCATGTTGCTATTTTTGTAGCGATAGCGCGTGGCTTTGCAGAGGCGCACGCCGTCGATGATGCTCGCGTGGTTGAGTTCGTCCGAAATCACCGCGTCCGCGTCGGTCAGCAGCGTTTCAAACAAACCGCCGTTCGCGTCGAAACAGGAGCTGTATAAAATCGCGTCCTCCATGCCAAGGAAATTCGCGATGCGCGCTTCCAACTCTTTATGAATCCCCTGCGTACCGCAGATGAACCGCACCGACGAAAGCCCGTAGCCCCACGTGTCATAGCTCGCTTTTGCCGCCTCGATCAGCGCGGGGTGATCCGCCAAACCGAGGTAGTTATTGGCGCACATGTTCAATACGCCGCTTGTCATCGTGGTGTCGATTTTCGCGCCCTGTGGTGTTGTGATGACGCGCTCTAGTTTATACGTGCCCGCGGCGCGGATTTCGTCCAGCATGCCGCGATAGATTTCGTAAGCTTGCTTGTTCATGCGCGCTCCTCCGTCCAGTCCAGCACGACCTTGCCGCTCATGCCACTGTTCATCACGGAAAAAGCTTCCTCAAACTCGGTGTAGTGATAGCGGTGTGTGAGAATGGGCGATAGATCCAGCCCCGACTCCACCATCGCCATCATCTTATACCAGGTTTCATACATCTTTCTGCCGTAGACGCCTTGCAGCGTGAGCCCCTTAAAGATCACGTCGTTCCAGTCGATGATCGTGCCCGGGCCTGCGATGCCAAGCAGCGCTACTTTGCCGCCATTTCGCATCAGCCGGAGCATTTGGTTGAGCGCCGCGCCGTTGCCGCTCATCTCACAGCCGACGTCGAAGCCTTCCACGATGTGCAGCTCCTTCATCGCGTCCTCGACGGTTTGCGTTTTGAGGTTGACGGTGGCGCTGGCACCCATCTGTTTTGCGATGCCGAGGCGGTAGTCGTTCACGTCGGTGATCACGATTCTGCGCGCGCCGTTCTGACGGCAGATGCCGACCGCCATCATGCCGATTGGCCCCGCGCCCGTGATCAGCACGTCCTCGCCCGTGACGTCAAACATCGTCGCCGTGTGGCAGGCGTTGCCGTAGGCATCGTAAAACGAAACGATCTCCTCCGGCGTGGTGGACGGCACAGCGATGACGTTGGTTTCCGGAATGCAGAGGTATTCGGCAAACGCGCCGTCGCGATTCACGCCGACGCCCTTGGTGAACTTGCACCAGTGCCCGTTGCCCGCGCGGCAGTTGCGGCAGTGACCGCAGACAATGTGCCCCTCGCCCGTGACGATCTGACCCACGTGATAATCGTCCACGCCCGGCCCCAGCGCCGCGATTTCACCGACGTACTCGTGCCCCACGGTCATCGGCGGCACGATGGTCTTCTGGCTCCAGGCATCCCAGTTATAGATGTGTACATCCGTCCCGCAGATGGCGGTTTTGTGGATTTTGATCAACACCTCGCCGATTTGGGGAACGGGCGTTTTCACCTGCTTGAGGGTCAGCCCCTTGTCGGCGGTTTCTTTGACGAGCGCGCGCATATAAGCCGGAATCATAACATTTCCTCCGAAAAATCGAAATTGGAAGGTTTGATGAAATTAGAATTTGCTCTAACTAAAACTCTAGTCGCTTTCAGCGCGGTTTTCAATCCGTTGACAACAATATAAGATTTGCTGGATTCGAAGATTACGATAACGGCATCGGCAACAATATAAGATTCTGAATTATCTTCGAAAAGCACACCCGCCGAAGTTTCCTCCGACGGGTGTTTCTGTTACTATCTTAATTTACAATCCGCTTGTGGTTGCGAGCGCGTCGAGCGCGGTCTTGATCGCCTCGTCGCTGAAGCAATATCCCAACGTGGTGTAGCCCGCGCGAAGTTTGGCAACTTCGCTAGCGATGGGTTTGTTTCTCAACACGCAGTCCGCAATCAGATTGGCAAGCTGCTCAAACTCCTTTGCCCCGAAGCCAAAGCGCGTCATCTCTGAGACACCGAGGCGGAGCGCGCCGCTCGCGGTAAAGCCCTCTTCCTCCGGCGTCGCCTGATAGTTGACGATGACGTTGTTCTCCTCCAGCCGCTCGGCAACCTCCGGCCCTGTGCCGTAGCCGGTCTTCACGATGACCTGATGCGTCTCGGTGAAATCGATGGCAGGATCACCCGCAACATCCAGCCCCGCCGCCTTCAGGCTCCGCGCAAACGACTTTGCGTTGGCGATCACGTTCTGCTGATACTCGTCTCCAAACGCGTTCATCTCATATGCCGCCATGAGTAGGCCCACAACCGTGCCGAGATGGTGATTGCTCACCGCGCCCGGGAACGCGCGCGTCTGAATCGTCTTCCAGAGGTCGTATTTCAGCTCGTCTTCCTTATAATTGACCGCGATCACGCCGCGCTGCGGGCCAAAGAAGGTCTTATGCGTGGAGCCGGTGACGATCTCCGCGCCCTCTTCAAATGGCTTCTGAAAATGCGGGCCGACGAGACCCAGCACATGCGCCATGTCGTACATGATCGTGGTGGGAATCTTCATTTCGTCCACAAATGCGCGGATCTCGCGGACGGGCTCCTTGTGCAGCACCATCGACTTGCCGAAGATGATGAATTCCGGGCGATACCGCTCGATGACCTTCTTGGTCTCCTCCACGTCGATCTTGAAGAGATTCTCGCGCAACACGGGGAAATTGACCACGGCGGAGCGCTCCGTCGCGGGATCGACCGCCACATAATCGTGCAAGGCGCCCATCGGCTGTGCGCTGAGGTGCCCGCCTTTGATGATGTGGTTGTTGAGGATGTAGCCGAGTCGTTTGGGCGTGTGCTTGCGATCGAGCCGGTTTTTGTAGTCCATCAACGCCGAGAACACGGTCACGTTGCTCATCTGTCCGCTGATGACGCGCGCTTCCACCTCGGTGCAGTTGAAAAATTTGCGCAGTTCCGCAACCAGCGCGCGCTCGACCTCGTCGATAAACTTCGTGCCCTGATAATAAAACACTTCATGATCATAAAAAGAAGCAGTCCGCTTGTGCTCGGCATAGCGGAAGCTCGGGTCGCTACCGCTGAGCAGCCTTACCGCGCGGGAAGCGGTCATTTCGGAAGGAATCAGGTTGATGCACTGCTCCTGCCGCCAGGCGTGGTTGTCCGCGGCTTTTTTGAGGAGGTTTAGCGCGCTGAGCGGCAGATCGGCGGAAGGGGCGTCCTTCGGCTCCTCCGGCGCGTCCACTACGATGGGACGGGCATACGGCGGCGCGTCCGAACGCAGGTGCCACGCGGGCACAACGGCGCTGATCTTGCTGCCGCGGATATCCACCTCGACGATGTCGTCGGTCAGCACATCCGAATCCAGCAGCGCGAGCCCAATCGAACGCATCGCCTTCTGGTCGGTGAAGGTTTCAAGCAGGCTTCCCTGGTTTTCGACCATGTAGCGCGGAATCATGGTGCCGCTGGTGACGTAGCCGATTTCTTTTCCATCCTTATATACTGGGAACCCCGCGCGGAGCACGCCGCGCCCGGTCAGCGCGATGGGTCGTACCCTGCGTGGTAGTTTTCGCAGATCGGAGAAGTCGCGATTGAGAATCCGGCTGCTCGCTGCAAACTGCCGTTCCAGCGGCGCGCGCCCGATCATGCCCTTCTTCTCTTCCGCAAAGCTCACGGCAAAGCGCGCGAGCGAAATCGCGAAAATCGGAATCTCGTTTCCGTCTTTGTCCATTCCCAGTTCGTGCCCGTAAAGCGGCAGCCCCGCCTCCATGCGCAGGGTATCTCGCGCGCCGAGGCCGATGGGTTTTGCGCCGCGCTTGACGAGCTCGTCCCAGAGGAATACGCCGTCTTCGCGCAGGGCGAATATTTCGTAGCCCACGGGTTCGCCCGTGTAACCGGTCTTTGCGATGTGCGCGGTCTTGCCGCAGAGCGTGACGGTGCCGAGGGCGTTTTTCAGCGGTTCGGTTAAGAACGCGCCTTCCGCCATGTCGCTTAAAATCTGCTTGGACTTCGGTCCCTGAACAGAAAGCAGCGCAACGGCTTCGGACTTGTTCTCCATCTGCGCGTCAAATGCTTTGATCTCGTGCGAAAGGTGTGCCCAATCCTTGTCCGCGTTGGAAGCGTTGACCACGAGGATATACGCATCCTCGACAAAACGGTAGAGATACGCGTCGTCGATCGCCCCGCCGTTTTCGTTGGGGATGATGGCATACTGCGCCTGATTCAAGTCCAGCGCGGAGACGTTGCTGGTCAACACATGCTGCAAAAACGCCTTTGCGTCGTTGCCGGTGATGCGAAACCGCCCCATATGGCTCACGTCGAATAGCCCGCAGCCGCTTCTGGTCGCAAGGTGCTCGGTCACGATGCCTTCGGGATACTGAATCGGCATTTCCCAGCCGCCGAAATCGACCATTGTCGCGCCCGCTTCCACATGGCGCTCATAAAAGAGAGTTCGTTTGAGTTCGCTCATTCTGCTGCCTCCGCAAATTCATATCGTAAAACGGGGTTGCGCGCCGCGCCGACTTCGTCCGGGCGCCCGATGGGTGTGGTCACGGGGGCAAGATGCAGCGCCTCCGGCTCTGTTTTCGCTCGTTCGAGAATGGTCTTAACCGCTTCCACCGCCAGATCCAGCGTCTCTTTCCCTTCCGTCTCGGTCGGCTCAAACATGAGCGCCTCGTGGACGATCAAGGGGAAATACATCGTCGGCGGGTGCATGCCCGCGTCGATTAGGGATTTTGCGACGTCCATCGCGGAAACGCCCGTCTCTTTTTTGAGCCCTTCAAGCGATACCACGAATTCGTGCATGCAGTAGCCCTCGTTTGCGGCGGGCAGCGTGTCGCAAAGCAGCGAGCGCATGTAGTTTGCGTTGAGCACGGCGTTTTCGCTGGCTTGCTTGAGTCCGTCGCCGCCGAGCATGGTGATATAGGTCAGCGCGCGGAGCACGACGAGGAAGTTGCCGTGGAAGGATTTCATCCTGCCCACGCTCTCTTCGAGTGTAGCAAAGGAGAATGTGCCATCCGCGTTTCTCGTCGGCAGTTTGTCCGGCAGAAACGGCGCGAGGCATTCCTTGCAGCCGACCGCGCCCGCGCCGGGGCCGCCGCCGCCGTGCGGGGTGGAAAACGTCTTGTGCAGGTTGAGATGCACCACGTCAAAGCCCATGTCGCCGGGGCGCGCCGCACCCATGATGGCGTTCATGTTCGCGCCGTCATAATAGCATAGCCCGCCCGCGCCGTGTACGATTTCTGTAATCGCTTCTATGTTTTTATCGAAGATGCCGAGCGTATTGGGGTTGGTGAGCATCAAGCCCGCCGTGTCCGCTCCAACCGCTGCGCGAAGGGCGGCTAGATCCACCGTTCCGTCCGACGAAGAGGAGATGTTGACCACCGTAAAGCCCGCCATGCTCGCGGTTGCGGGGTTGGTTCCGTGCGCGGAGTCCGGCACGATTATCTTCTTGCGCGCGCAGTCGCCGCGCTGTTCATGATAGCGCTTGATGAGCAGCAATCCGAGGAACTCGCCGTGCGCGCCAGCAGCGGGTTGGAAGGTCATCTCTTCCATGCCAACCAGCTCGCAAAGCAACTCTTTTGCGCGCACCAGCACCTCAATTGCGCCCTGCGCGGTGTATACGGGTTGTAGCGGGTGAATGCCTTGAAAGCCTTCCAGCGAGGCCACTTGCTCGTTGACGGCGGGGTTGTATTTCATCGTGCAGGAACCCAGCGGATAGAACCCGTCGTTTACGCCGTAGACCTGCTGCTCCAGCTCGGAATAATGGCGGCTCACGTCGGTTTCGCTCAGCTCCGGCAGACGTAAGGTTGATTTGCGCAGCAACGCTGCGTCAATCTTTGCGGATGGCACCGTGATTCTGGGGATTACGGCGCCGCGACGACCGGCAACGCTACGTTCAAATGAAAGTTTCATACTGCCACCGCCTTTTTCAGCGTCTCGACCAGCTGATCGATCTGCGCTTTTGTGTTGCGCTCCGTTGCGCACCAGAGGATGCCGCCGTCGACAGGAAGCCCGCCGAGGATACCTTTTTCTTCGAGCGCTTTGAGCATGCGATTTGCGTTTGCGGGCGCTTGTGTCAGGAATTCGTGGAAAAAGGGTGCATCGGGATTGACCAGCGCAAAGCCCTTGATCTTACTGAGTTCGCTCGCGAGATAATGCGCATTGTCATAGCACGCGCGGGCGACTTCGCTCAATCCCTGCGGACCCATTGCGGAGCAATACGCCGCGGCGGTCAGCGCACAGAGCGCCTGATTCGAGCAGATGTTACTGCTCGCTTTTTCGCGGCGGATGTGCTGTTCGCGCGCCTGCAAGGTCAGTACAAAGCAGCGCCGACCCGCGGCATCCGTGGTTTGACCCACGATTCTGCCCGGCAATTTTCGCACCATGTCTTTTTTGCACGCCATGAAGCCAAGGTACGGCCCGCCAAAGCTCAGCGGAATGCCGAGCGGTTGCCCGTCGCCGATGGCGACATCCGCGCCGGATTCACCGGGGCTAGCCAGCAGCGCCATGGCTGTGGGGTTCATGCTGAGCACGAGCTTTGCGCCCGCCGCGTGGACGAGCTGGGCAATCGCGGGCACATCCTCGATCACGCCGTAGTAGTTCGGGGACTGGAGAATCAGGCTCGCAACGCCCGCGTTAAGCGCGGATTTCAGCGCGTCCAGATCGAGTCTTCCACCTTTATTCGGTACGATGACATATGCCGCGTCCGCACCGAACGAGTAGGTTTTCACGGTCTCGATGGACTCGGGGTTTAAGCCAGCGGCAAGCAGGGTAAGCGTACGGCTGCGCTCGCGGCACATGGCAGCGGATTCGGCGGCAGCGGTTGCTCCGTCGTAGACCGAGGCGTTGCCCGCATCCATGCCGGTGAGTTCGCAGAGCATGGTTTGATATTCGAATATCGTCTGCAAAATGCCCTGGCTGATCTCCGGCTGATAGGGGGTATACGCGGTGACAAACGCTTCCTTGGCGGCGACGCGGCTCACCACAGCGGGGATGTGGTGCCAGTAGGCGCCCGCCCCGCGAAAGATCGCGTCAAACACGCGGTTTTGTTTCGCGAGATGCTTCATTTGCTCCAGCGCTTCAAACTCCGAAACGCCCTTCGGCATGGCAAGCACAGCTTCCGCTGCCTTTTCGCGAAGATCAGCGGGGATATCTACATATAATTCATCGACAAACGAAATGCCGACCGTATCCATCATCTCGCGGCGTTGCGCGTCGGTAGACGGTAGAAAATTGCCCAATGCAATCCCTCCTCAAAATTCATATTTGCTTTTTTGTGTTTCTAAGACAAACAACCTCCCCGTAGAGGGAGGCTATTTTGATTACGCGTTTGCGCAGAAGGTTTCGTAGGCAGACACATCCATGAGTTCGGCAAAGGCGGTGACGTTGTTCACCTCGACCAGCCATGTGCCATAGGGATCGGCATTGATGGATTCCGGTGCGGAAGAGAGGTCTTCGTTTGTCGCGATCACGGTGCCGGTAACGGGGCTTAATACTTCAGACACGGCCTTGACGCTCTCCACGTCGCCCAGCGAAGCTTCCGCGGTGATTTTGTCGCCCGGATGCGGCAGGTCGATGAAGACGATGTCGCCCAGCGAAGATTGTGCAAAGTCGCTCAGGCCAACGCGATAGCTACCGTTGCCGAGGTCGAGCAGCCACTCGTGGGAGCTGGTGTACTTGCGGTCGTTTTGTAGTGTCATAATTCTTTTTCCTCCGATATTTTTTTTGAAAATGCAGTGTGAAACTTTTCCCAAAGAGCGCGGAAATTCGGGTTTTTGCCCTTCAGGACAATAAAAAACAGGGCGCGCGAACAAAGTCGCGCGCCCCGTATGTGAACCTGAAAGATTCTTCCGCAATCGAATTGGACAGAAATTGCGGAATTGCCTCGTCGGTGCCGGAAAAATTCTCCAGCTTTCCGAAGCTTCGTCGGGTATCGGTCCTTTTGCCTGAGAGTTTCTTGCGCAATCCCCTTCGGCTCTACTCTAACGTAGTCTCTCCCGATGCCGTCATCCGAATATTTAATTTTACGGTGTCAGTGTATCTTATTTAAGAGCGGGATGTCAACGGAAAAAAGTGGTCGGATTTATTTCTGCCGACCTTGCCTTTCTGAAAAAAAGAAATGCGAAAACGCAATCATTAACCACAGAAAGAAATGCGAAAACGCAACCATTTACCACAAATCCTTTGTGCTTAACCGGCCGATCCCCTGTGGATGGACTTGAATTGCTCCATCACTTTGCCATCCATAAAATCATACACGAGCGCAATCAATCGATCTGCGGGCAGGCTCTTATTCTCCAAAAACCAATATCCCAATATGCCGATCATCGCTGATAACACAAACTCCAATAGATAGTCTGCCTCGATGGGCGTGATACTGCTCGAAAAAAAAGCCGCACCGATCATTGGCTTGACCGCTCTTTTCAATTTGCCGGCGAAGGCGGGATCGCCGTTTTCGCCAAGCAACACGGCATAGTATCCATTGTTCTTCTCGTAGAGTTTCATAAATAAGTCAAGTTGAATCATACCGTTGTCGTTCGTCGGGTTTTGAATGGGTGGAAGCTCGTCGATCCTGGGAATCAGCGCGTTCTCAATCTGATTTAAAACATCATATACGTCCGAGAAATATTCGTAGAACGTTCCGCGATTATACCCTGCCTTTTCGGTGATTTCTTTCACGGTGATCTGTTCTATTTTCTTTCGCGAATAAAACGACCAGAATGCTTCGATCAGGTTCTGTTTTGTTTGCTCCGTGATTGCAGGTTGTTTTTTTATTTCAATCCCCCATTATCCGACAGGCTGAATGGTATTGTTGGTTGATGAAACCACCAATTTCATATTATCATACAACAAGTTGTTGGATTATTGAAGAGGAGATCGTTTCTGGATGATAACAATCCTATGTTCAGGGTCGCGCGGAGATTTTCAGCCGTATATCGCGCTGGCTCAGTCGCTCAAAAAAGCCGGGATTCCGGTCAGAATTGCCGCGAGTAAGAGTTTTCAAGAGTTTGTGATGCAGTACGGAGTCGATATTTATCCGCTTATGATCGATTACAAAACGGTCGATTTGGATCCGCGATTGATCAAGCAGACACAATCAGCAGACAATCCACTCAAAATGCTTTTCACGTTTAACAAGATGAAAAATTTCGTCATCGACATGGCGGATGAGATGTATGACGCCTGCGCCGGAAGCGACCTGATCGTCTATCATCCTGGCTGTGCGATCGGGTATTTTGCCGCAGAACACATGGGGATTCCTTCGGTATTAGCCGCCCCGTTTCCGATGCACCGAACAAAGGAAGTCGCCTCAGTCATTGCATATGGGCACCAACGTATGCCGAATTCGCTCAGCTATACCTTGCTTCAGGGTTTTCTCTGGATGGCTGCCAAGAGCTCTGCCGCGATTGTGCTGAAAAATCGGCTTGGCAAACTGCCAAAAAACTTCGCTTGCCCATTCGAGAGAGCAGACGAAACGCATCCGGCGCTGATCTCCTGCAGTGCGGTTGTGTTTCCGCGACCGAAAGATTGGAACGAGCACATTCACCAATACGGCTATTGGTTTGTCGAAGAGCCTGCAGATTATACTCCATCAGAAGAACTCGCACGTTTCTTGTCCGCAGGCGAAAAGCCGATCTATTTCGGGTTCGGAAGCGTTTTCCATGAGGACGACACGGATCGGTTCATCCAAATCATCTCCGAAGCACTCTCTCTGACCAATCGGCGCGGCATTATCTCCGGTATGGGTAGTGGGATGCATCTGCCCGATCACATGTTCGCAGTCGGCAGCATTCCGCATTCCTGGCTCTTCTCGAAGGTTTCGGCGGTTTGCCACCACGGCGGAGCGGGGACAACGGCAGCAGGTTTCAAGGCCGGCGTTCCGAGCATCATCATCCCGTTTTCAAACGATCAGTTCGCCTGGGCGCACCGCGCATATGATCTCGGCGTCGGAACAAAGCCATTGAGCCGAAAGAAACTGAATGCGAGCGACTTAGCCAGCGCAATTGAAGCAGCGCATTCTGACCAGATGAGAACAAACGCAAAAAAACTCGCTGAAAATATTGCAACGGAAAACGGCGCGCGCGATTGTGCAAGCGTGATTACGCAGCTCCTCATAAAAGCATGAAAGCGAGCGAATCAAACCGCTCAGCGCGAGAGTCCGACATGAATGCCAAAGCGAAATTGTACGATTGCTATGTGCTCTCTATTGCATTTATCCACTATAAATAACCTAAGGACAACACAGGCCTCCGGTATTCGCCGGAGGCCTGCTGTTGATTCGTTGTTCTGTTTTGTTTGGTCAAGCCGGAATGAACAGGGAGGAGCGCTACTTCTTATTATGCCTGCGCCGCTTTTTCGTCCAGCATCTTCTTTGTGTCGTCTTCTATGTTCAAAATGCCTGCGCCGCTTTTTCATCCAGCATCTTCTTTGTGTCGTCTTCAATGTTCAAAAAGAGGATCACAACAATCATCAATACGGCGAAGACCATCGGAATCCAGCCAAGGATGGCGTTGATGGCGGTGATGGCGCCAACGGGTTGGGTGGTCAGTTTCGCGTTGAAGCCGTTGACGGAGAGCGAGATGGCGACGAGTTGCGTCGCCCCTGCAACCGCGAGCTTACTTGCGAGGTTGTCCGCCGTGGAGACGAGGCTGTCAAGCCTTCTGCCGGACTGCCATTCGATGATGTCTACGATGTTGTTACGGTTGGTGTTAAACATGACAAACGTAATCGTCAGTGCGATGCCGACGGAGATGGCGTTTACATAGATCGCACCCAGCGAAAACGGGTTGATCACAAACCAGACTTTGCCGAGGATAAACAGCGCCGCGGCGAAGAGCATGGTCTTTTTTCTGCCAAGCAGCCTGTCGATGGCGGAGACGAGGAACGAAGAGCCAAGCGCCGCGACGAGATAGGCCGCCTGAATGGCGGTTGCAGCCGCCGTACTGCCGAGCACATAGGTGGCGTAATAGGTGATGCAGCTCATCAGCAGTAGATTGATGACCCCATAGCAGATGATGTAAAGCATGTTGAGAACCCATGCCTTGCAGCGAAACAACATCGTAAACACCGTCTTTGCCGAGAGCTTCTCGTCGTCATCACCGATGGGTTTTACGCGCTCTTTGGTGGTAAAGAAATGCACGATACAGCCGATGATGCAGACCACGCCCATCACGCATGCGGTGAGCATAAACCCGCGTGAGCTTGCGGAATCGATGAGGTTACCCTTGCCGTCCATCGCGCCAAAGACTTTCAAGAGCGGCAGGCAGGCCACAGCCCCAATGCCCGCGCCCAGCGCGCCGCCAAGGTTACGGAAGACGTTGATCGATCTTCTGTCCTCATCGAGGTTGGTGGCGAGGCTGCCCATGCTGTTATATGGTATGCCGACGAAGGTATTGAATAGCTCAAAAAGGAAGTAGACGACCAGCGCCACCGCGATTGCCGCCTTGTTTTGCAGACCGAAATTTGTGAAAAGCAGCACGACGGTGATCGCCCACGGCACGGCGAACCAGATCGCCAGCGGGCGTACACGCTCGCCATTTTTAAACTTGTGGTTGACCGCCCAGAAGCCGATCAGCGGATCGTTGACCGCGTCCCAGATCGTACCGAGCGTGAGGATCGTACCCGCGACGAGGATATCGATCTTGAGCACATTGGTCAGGAAAAAGAGGTAGTAGATGCTCTTGAACTGATAGACGACGTTGCTCGCCGTCGAGAAGGTGCAAAAGCCGAGCTTCTCCGGAAAACGCGTGCGGGGAATGGACTGCGCGACGGGATTGCTCATACGTTCTTCTCCTTTTTTGCGATCGCAGTCAATCGCTCGATCAACAGTGCCTTAAACTTTTCCGGTTCGTCCCCCATGGGATTGTGCCCGGACTGTTCAAACCAGATCAGTTCCTTTTGCGGTGCCTCGATGCTGTCAAACCAACTCTGCACCAGCGAAGCTGGCGTGTTTTGATCCAGCCTGCCGTCAAAAACGAAATACGGCACGTCAAACTTTGTGCAGGTTTCAGGAAAGTTTGTTGCCCCCACGGCGTCCCACATTTCGGTGAGCACGTATTTGTAGCCGCGGACTAGGCCGTAGAGATCCTTAATCGAATATTCGCCGCTCAGCAACACGGGCACGACGAAGGAAGAAAAATAACTGCGTTTCTTTGCGTTCTTGCTGTATCCGCCGTATTTCATCATGATGTTCCGCTGTGCCATCATGCCGTCAAAACCGCCTTTGTAGACGCCCTTGACCGGAGGACCAACTTTGTTGAGGATAGCGATTGACTTTTCGTCCCCTGCTTTCACCGCCTCGTCCATGGCAAACGCGAAACTGATCTCCTCGTTTTTCGCGCCGTCCACCACCTGGCCAAAACCGACATAGGCCGCGATGCGCTCCGGGTGCCGGTGCGCCAGATAGGTGCCCAATTCGCTTCCCCAGCTGCCGCCGATGATGAAGATTTTATCCTTATGAAAGCGCTCGCAGAGCCAGTTGACGAGGGCATTTGCGTCCTCCACCAACTGATCCACCGTCAGTGTTTCCTTCTTTGCGCCGTAGTAGGAGCCGCCGCTACCGCGCTGATCCCAGGCGACGATGGTAAAAACTTTCGCGAGGTCGGCGTGGCTTGTCATGACCGTGTGCCGGTTGCAAACGCCGGGTCCTCCATGCAGAAATAACAGCACGGGGTTTTTCTCATCCACACCCATGATGTGAATTTTTTGCGGCAGTCCGTTGAGCATGACCATGCGTTTTTCGTCCGTCACAGCGCCTGTTCCTCCCTGTCTTTGTAAAATTGTATAATGTTCCACATCAATATAGCGTAAAACGCCTTTTTTCGCCAGCTTTTATGCACAATGATTCATAAAAATCCGATCTGCGGAATAAACGCGGATTTCGCCGTTGTCACAGTGGCGTCAAGAGTGCTAAAGTAACACTTCGCAGGCGCTATTCCGGGTTGCAATGCGAGTTTTCCTATGTTAATATTGTGTGATACTGGCTATTTATGCCAATTTAGAATCAAGATTCAATCGATATACAGTTGGAGGAGCACATGGCAACCTTAGAGAAACTAGAGAACAATCGCGTAAAATTAACCATTACCGTATCGCCTGAGGCGTTCGGCAAAGCCGTACAGAAAGCTTATCAGAAAACCGCAATCCGCTACAACGTGCCGGGTTTCCGCAAGGGAAAAGCCCCACGCAAAGTCATTGAAGGCATGTATGGCGAAAGCGCATTCTACGAAGAAGCATTCGAACTCGTTTGGGGCGATGCTTACGACGCGGCGTTGGCAGAACACAGCCTCACCGCCGTGGATAAGCCCTCGATGGATATTACCACCATCGGCGCCGAGGGCGTCGTTTTCACCGCAGAAGTGCAGCTCAAGCCCGAGGTCACACTCGGCGCATACAAGAAACTCGAAGTGCCGGAACCCGACTTCGCCGTCAAGGATGAAGAGGTACTGGCAGAGATCGAGAAAGAGCGTGAAAAGAGCGCGCGCTTCATCGAAGTCGAACGCGCCGTGGAAAACGGCGACCGCGTGATTCTGGACTACTCCGGCAGCGTGAACGGAGAAAAGTTTGACGGCGGCACAGCAGAAGACCAGCTGCTCGTCATCGGTTCCGGCTCGTTCATTCCCGGTTTTGAAGAACAGCTCGTCGGTCTCAAGGTCGGCGATGAAAAAGACATCAGCGTCAAGTTCCCGGAAGAATATTCCGCACCGCTTGCCGGAAAAGACGCCGTTTTCGCCATTAAGATCAAGGCCGTTCAGGTCAAAGAGCTGCCCGCTCTGGACGACGAGTTTGCAAAGGACATTTCGGACTTTGACACCCTCGATGCGCTCAAAGCGGACAAAAAAGCCAAGATGGACGAAAAGGCCGCAAAGAATCGCCAGACCGCAATCGAGAACATCGCTCTGCAGAAGGCAGCCGACAACGCAATCGTCGAAGTCCCCGCCGTAATGGTCGATCGCCAGATCAACTACATGCTGCGTGATATCTCCTATCAGCTGAGCATGAGCGGGCTTTCACTGGAAGATTACGTCAAGTACACCGGCACCGACATGAACGGGCTCAAAGAGAGCTATCGTGTAGAAGCGAGCGCGCGCGTCAAGATGCAGCTCGTCATCGAAGCCATCGGTGAAAAAGAAGGCGTTGCCTGCACAGATGACGACCTCAAGGCCATCATCGCAGAATATGCCGACGGCAGCGGCAAGAGTGTGGAAGAGTTTGAAAAGACGCTGAAGGACGAAGACCGCGAATACCTCAGCGACAACGTGCTGGCGCGCAAAGCCGTCAAGATCGTGACCGACAGCGCCGTACTCGTCAAGGAAGACGCCGAGAAGAAAACCGCCAAGAAAGCGGCGAAGAAAGCGGACAGCGAAGGCGAAAGCACAGAGAAGCCCGCTAAGAAAACCGCGAAAAAGGCGGAGCCGAAGGAGTAAACGCTCCCTCGCTCGCCCAACATCCACCCATTTCCCCACTGAAGGAGGGAACGAACATGAACCTCATCCCGATGGTCATCGAGCAGACCAGCCATGGCGAACGCAGCTATGACATCTACAGCCGCCTGCTCAAAGACCGCATCATCTTCATCGGCGGACCAATCGACGACGACACCGCCAACAGCGTTGTGGCGCAGATGCTCTTTTTAGAGGGCGACGATCCCGATAAAGACATCAACCTCTACATCAACTCTCCCGGCGGCTCCGTCAGCGCGGGGCTTGCCATCTACGATACGATGCAGTATATCAAATGCGAAGTATCCACCATCTGCGTAGGCTTAGCCGCCTCCATGGGCGCGTTCCTGCTCGCAGCTGGCGCAAAGGGCAAGCGCAAAGCGCTGCCCAACGCCGAGATCATGATCCATCAGGTCAGCGGCGGCGCACAGGGGCAGGCGACGGATATCAACATCCAAGCCGAGCAGATTCTAAAGCTGAAAAAGCGACTCAACGAAATCCTAGCGGAGCGCACCGGCCAGAGTGTGGAGCGCGTGACGCAGGATACCGAGAGGGACAATTACATGAGCGCCGCGGAGGCGCGTGCGTACGGATTGATCGATGAGGTCTTTCCCCCGCGCAGATAACCCGGAAAGGGGTAGTTATGACAAAAGTTGAAGATTCGTCCATCGTGCGTTGTTCGTTTTGCGGCAAGGCACAGGAGGACGTTCACCGCATCATCGCGGGGCCCGGCGTGAACATCTGCAACGAGTGCGTCGAGCTTTGCCGTGAAATCATCGAGGAGGATGTCGAGGCCGAACCAATCGACCTAACGAACATCCCCAAACCGCAGGAGATCGTCTCCAAGCTGAATCAGTACGTCATCGGCCAGGATATGGCAAAGCGCGCGCTGGCGGTTGCGGTCTATAATCACTACAAGCGCATCCATACACCCGCAGATAAAGACGATGAAGTTGAACTGCAAAAGAGCAACATCATCATGCTAGGGCCAACGGGCTGCGGCAAGACCATGCTTGCCCAGACACTCGCGCGCATCCTCGACGTGCCGTTTGCCGTTGCGGACGCAACCAGCCTCACCGAGGCGGGATATGTCGGCGAGGATGTTGAAAACATTCTGCTCAAGCTCATCCAGGCGGCGGATTACGACGTAGACAAGGCCAGCAAGGGCATTATCTACATCGACGAGATCGATAAGATCGCGAGAAAAGGCGAAAACGTCTCCATCACGCGGGATGTCTCCGGCGAAGGCGTTCAGCAGGCACTGCTGAAAATCCTCGAAGGCACCGTCGCCTCCGTTCCCCCGCAAGGCGGACGGAAGCACCCGCATCAGGAGTTCATCCAGATCGACACGACGAACATCCTATTCATCTGCGGCGGCGCGTTTTCGGGCGTTGATAAGATCATCGAAAAGCGCATCGGCCACAAGATTCTGGGCTTTGGCGCGGAAATCACCAGCAATGTGCAAAAGGACGTCGGCGAGACGCTCAAGAGCATTCTGCCGGAAGACCTCTTAAAGTTCGGCCTGATTCCGGAGTTTGTCGGGCGTATGCCGATCATCGTCACGCTGGAAAACCTCGACGAGAACGCGCTGATGCGCATCCTCACCGAGCCGAAGAACGCGCTCACCAAGCAGTATCAGCGTCTCTTTGAGATGGACGGCGTCGAGCTGAGCTTTGATGAGGAAGCGCTTCGTGCCGTGGCAAAGAAAGCCATCGAGCGCAAAACCGGCGCGCGCGGCCTGCGTGCCATCCTCGAAGACGTGATGCTGGACATCATGTTCGATATCCCCTCACGCGATGATATCGGTTACTGCCGCATCACGAAGGATGTCATCGACAAGGTCTGCCCGCCGCTGCTCGTCGAGAGCACGGGCGAGAAAAAAGCTGCGGTTAAGAAATCGAAGCAGTCGGCCTAACGAAAGTAACACAATAGAGCGGAACCTGACGGTTCCGCTCTATTTTTTGCGTTGATTCTCAAGTTTTTCTTGCAGTCATCGACTGTAGCAATGCATATACAACCAAAATTACCACGAATGGTAGACACAGGATTTTGGCAAGCTATGCGAGCCGTGGATTACCCCTTGTGGTAGCATGCGCCACAGGCGCAGAAACCCCCTACAGTTTCCCCTGTACGGTGACGGTGGTAAACGTACGTAACGTGTGCTGCATCCGTTCCTGCTTGAGCAAGGGCAACACGTTGCGAACGATATCCATGCGCGTAATGCCGGTGAGCTCCATGAGCATCTCCGAAGCGTCGCGGATGCTTGGGTTCTCGTCGAACACGATTTTGAGTGTCTCCTCCCCCGTCAGCGTGATGCGGATCAGCCGCGTAAACGGCGTCTCAATAAAGTGCGCAACGACGTTCAGCGAGAGTTCGCCGCTATCCGAAATCTCGGTCTGCACGGAGAAACGCGCCTCAAACATATCTCCGCGCTGCGAGATCTGGGCAGCCGTATAACCGTTTTCCAGGAGTGTGAAGCGGTGCTTATATTCCCCCTCCACCATCTCGATTCCAAGCGCGCCGCCCTCCGCGCGGGAGAAAACGATTTGCTGCAATCCGGTGGTGAAGTTATTATGCACACTTTGCAGGATAAACGGCATAAGTCCGCCGATATTCGCGGCAAACGAGTAGACACGCCCTTCGAGCCTTGCGGTTAGTTCCTCCAGCGGAATGCTCTTGCGTTCGGCGTAGTAAAACGGTGCACGATTTCTCGCGCTGAGCGCCGAGAGCGTGACTGCCAGCGCGTCCGCCGCGCGCGGATCCGGCGGCAGGGTTTTGTCGCCGACTCCTTCGAAGCAAGCGGTCACATAGTCGAGCACGCCGCCCTGCGCAAAGAGGCGCGAGGTGCCGGAAAAGAGCACCACCAACGCGTTTTGATCCGGCAGGGCGAGCATATACTGCCCGAACGCGCCGTTGAAGAGAAACGCGCCTTCCCGTGCGGTCATCCAAATCTGGTGCCCGTAACCGTAGGTGATTTCCCCGTTCGGTGTGTCGATCTGCGAGCGTATCGCTTCCTCGATCCATTTCTCGCTGATGAGGCGTTTGTTGCCACTGCGGGTATGCCAAACGCCTTTGTTGAGATAGAGCTGTCCCACTTTGGCGACGCTCTCCGGCGTGAGCGATAGCCCCCAGCCGCCTTTTTCGGTTCCGTTCGGGCAGGTTTCCCAGTAGTGGGACTCGATGCCCAGCGGCTCGAACAGGCGGGGCGTGAGGTAGTCCGTCAAAGTATCGCCCGTTTTTCTGCGTACGATGGCGGCAAGCATATAGGTGTTCATGGAGTTGTAGTCAAATGCGCTGCCCGGCTCAAACTTCACCGGCGCGTGTAAAAAATCCCGCTCCCAATCGGTGCCCATCGCGGACCCCGCCTCGTTAAAGTAGGTGCCGGTGCTCATGTTGAGCAGCATGCGAACGGTCATCTTCTGCGCGGGATGGTTCTTTTCTTCCGGTGTTTTATCGAAGAAAATATCGCAGAGCCGCTCATCAATGTCGAGTAACCCTTCGTCACAGAGCATGCCGATGGCGGTTGATGTGACGCTCTTGCTCAGCGAATAGAGCTGATGTGGTAATTTGCTGTCGTAGGGCGCCCAGCTTGCCTCGGCAATCACCTTGCCGTTGCGCAAAATCATGATTTCGTGTGCCTTTGCCGCCTCGTCCGAATGGATTGCGTCTAGCAGCGCGTTGATCGAAAGCGAGGAAATCCCCTCCGCCTCCGGCGTGCTGCGCGCAAGCGGTTTCGTGTCCACCTGCGGCAAGAAGACCGCCTTTTGCTGGCTATGCGCATACGGATAGAGATGCAATGTGTCCTGCGAAAGAAACTTCCAGATCATGTCCATCGCGCGCTTTTGCAGCGTGAGATCCACTTTGTCTAGCTCTTTACGGAAGAGGCCGCGCTTGCGTCGAAGCTGCGCGCGCTCCATCCCGGCAAGGGCTTCATATCTCGCGTTCACTTGCGCTATTGTCGCGTCCCAAGGCACCGGCGCCATGGCACGCGCGTTGGCCCGCAGCGTTGCAATGCGCGCCGGATCGCCTAGATAACTCTGTATCGCGTCCGCCATGCTCTCCGCGGTGTCCCCGCAAGTTAAGCCATTGACATCGTCATTGATCAGTTCCTTCGGAAAACTGCCTGCGATAGCAAGCGAGGGTGTACCCTGTACCGCAGCCTCGCGCACGACAAGCCCCGCGCTGATGCGCTGCATGGGAAAGAGGCAAAGCGCGCTCTCGGCATAAAGCCCACTGAGCAGAGATTCGTCCGCAATTTGCCCCAGAAAACGAACCGTACCGGAGAGCCCCAGCTCACGGACCATTGCGCGCGCGTGTTTCTCCTCCGGCCCACTGCCCGCGATGAGTAGCTGAAAACTCACGCCGCGCTGACGCAGCAAGGCTGCCGCCTCGAAGACGTGCGCTAAATTCTTCTGCTGATCGAGACTGCCCGCAAACAGCAACGCAGGCGTGCCAGTTAAGTGAAACTGGTCGCGGGCGCGCTGGCGGACGGATTCATCCGCCTCGTCCAGCTCTGTTCCGTTATCAAATACCTCAATATTTCCCTCGAATCCGTGTTCGTAGAGGAAGGATCTCGCCTCCTCGCTGACGACCCAAATCTCGTCGCAGCGGTTAAAAAAATCAAACGCGAGAAATTTAGACAGTTGGTACTGCCGCTCATCTTTTTTGTCCAGCAGATATTCGCGGATATATTTCGTGTGAAAGGTGCCGACCAGCGGCACATGGCATTTATCCGCGAGCCGCACCGCTTCCATTCCGGCGGAACCGGGGCTATGCGCGTGTACAATGTCAAACGTATGCGCGTTGATGCGCGTAAGATAATGCATATCCAGCGACGCGGCAGTCGCGCGATATTGCGTGCCGCCGGGCATGTTCAGTGCGATATAATCGATTATCTCAAAGGGGAGTTTACCGCGATAGCCCTGCGTGATCAACGGCGTAATGACATATACTTCCTGCCCTCGCGCGCATAATTCACGCGCGTAGGCATTCACTACGCGACTCACGCCATCGGATACGGGATAAAATAAATCGGAACATTGCGCAATTTTCAGCATGACATTGATTCCTCCACCAACATTTTAGCACAGTGTATGTTTCCCCGCCATATGCACCGCTCAACTACGTATCATTGTTTACGCAAACGCGCGCATCATGTATACTAAAATAACGATATTGACCTTGGGGGGAATTTTACGGTGGAGACACAACCAATCAAGCAACAAACGCTCTCTGAATTTATGACGCCCGGCAAAGCGATGCGCGTTTGGCAGATCATTTTTGCGGTGCTGCTCTCAGCGATGCTTATCGGCGCGGTATATGAGTTTACCAAGCCGGAAGCAGAACCTGTGCGCATGAGTACCGCGCTCAGTGGGGACACCTACTGTTACCTCGACGTCGTGATGGTTTCCAACTGGCTGCTCAAGGTGACCGGTGAGCAAGAGTATACGCTCTATGAGGCGATGGATCCGGACGAGAACTGGTATCTTTTGGCCCTCGATGACGATGCCTATGCGCAGCTTTCGGCGCAGTATGCGGCATATAACGCTTATAATCCCGATTCACAGACGAACCAGCTACCCGCGCCAATTCGCCTAACCGGCATGACGTACAAGCTGGATACGGATGACGCGCAACAGATTGCAAGCATCTATGATAACGTAACCAGCGATACTGTCATCAACTTCTATGGTCAATACTACTTCAGCGAAGGCGTGAGTAACAGTTCGGAAGGTGCCGTTTTATATCTCGTTGGCGCATTCGTATTTGGTCTCCTATTCCTCACTATGATTCTGCAAAGCAGCAGACAGCGAAAGAACTATCAAAAGAGCGATACGCGCCTCTACGAGCTCGGCAAAACGGTTGACGCAGAAGCGGAATTCTCTTCTACCGAGAGCGTTCGCTTCCCCAAGGCGAAGCTGATTCTTTCCAAGCAGTTTGTCTTCTGCGGCTCTAGCGGTTGGGTTCTCCCCTATGAAGAAATAGACTTGGCCTATCAGCGCACACAGCGCAGCTATGGCATAGCCGTTGGCAAGCAAATCATTGCAGGACTCATCAATGGCAAGACGGTCGTACTCGCCAACAGATATGTCAACGACGCTTTGCTCACCGAAACGGCGCGCGCCATCTACACAGCAAACCCAAATTGCCTGATCGGTTACTCGTTTGACAACATTAAAACTTACAGACAGCGCGTGAAAGAGTACAAGCAAAATCACCCGAAATAATGCAATTTGCGATCAAAGCGCAAAGAGACGGTTTAGGCCGTCTCTTTTTTACGCGTTTCTCTTGTGCAATCTGTTCGAATTCACGTTGTGTTAACACCATTTTCATCAACTTATGTTGATTTATAAGTGGCATTCGTATATATTGGGTACAGTTGTCTATGCGTCTAACTATTCGATGCGAGACAACTTAATCTAATATCGGAGGTTATCTCCATTGGAAAATAAGAAAATGGATCGCCGCGTTCGTAAGACCCGCATGCAACTTCGCTACGGGTTGACGCAACTCATGCACGAAAAACCGATTAAGGACATCACCGTGCGCGAGCTCGCGCAGTTGGTGGAC
>Ga0302289_1000173_pt1 | contig 36348 bp, 22 predicted proteins | sample III_Fen_N1_2_FD_194552 | JGI IMG/M metagenome (GOLD analysis project Ga0302289, IMG submission 194552) | Peat permafrost microbial communities from Stordalen Mire near Abisko, Sweden - III_Fen_N1_2 | ecosystem: Environmental > Terrestrial > Soil > Wetlands > Permafrost | place: Sweden: Abisko... | reverse complement strand
ATTCACAGCCAATGGGACTGCAACACTTAGTTCGATGACATCTCATTACACTCTTGCCGTAACGGGTAGTGCCAACAATGGAAAATCTCATGCAAGCTGGAGTATTCATTTTTCGGCTATGGGTTGGCCGGAAGTTGTAGAAGGAATTGGCGACGCAATACTAAAAAGCGGAAGTGGGGTTACAGCTAAAATTACAGGTATAAAAGATATTGCATCTGAGAAAAAGATATATTTATATCCTAATCCCGTAACTAATTATTTTACTGTAAGTGGAATAGAAGGAATGGCCACAATTGAGATAACAGATTTAAACGGTAAGTTGTTGATTTCAAAAGATGTAACAACGAATGAAGCTATTTCAGTAAGCACTTTGTCCAATGGCGTTTACTTAGCTACTATTAAATCGAACAATATCCGAATAACAGAAAAACTTATTATTCAACGATAGTAATGGTACGGAGTCAACACGATAAACTCTGACAAAAATAATATGAAAACAAAACTTGCTGAGGAAGAAACGGAAGCTTATTCGTAAACGACCAGAATTCAGCATTTAGTAATGGACAAAAAATACAAACGATGCAGTAAACACGTTGGTTTCACTACTGTTTATCCAATGAGCGTTGCAGTGTAGCCGGGAGGGTGTCGTCGCCTGCAACGACACCCTCCCGGCGGAACGGAAACAAGATATTGTTCCAGAAAAAGCAATCTGTCACTTTAACAGCTACTATTCGTGCGATATTACCGTTTGTACCGGATGTATTTCGGTTCGGTGGGAACGTAATCTTTCTTTTCCCACAGCGTGCTGGTCATCATCAGGTCGGCACTGTAGCGGTTGCAGGCAATGGGCACGTTGTGAATGCGGCATTGGCGGAGCAACATCTGGATGTCGGCTTCATGGGGTTGCGGATTGAGGTCGTCAATTAAGAACACAGCCAAATCCACCTGCTTGCGCACCACCAAGGCGGCAATTTCAGCATCACCGCCCAATGGGCCTGAATTCATACAAGTAACATCGGCCTCAATGCCCTTTTCCTTGAATGCGTTTAATATGAGGCTGCCGGTAGTGCCCGTACAAACCAACTTATGATGCGATAAGAAACTGGCGTTAAATACCGCCCATTCTACCATATCCGCCTTGCGGTGATCGTGGGCAACCAATGCAATTGTCAATTGTTTCATTGTTTTACTGTTATGCTGGCTGTCAACCTTGGGGTCAATCAGGTCAACCTATGTGCAAAAATACCAAAAAGAATCGATGATTCGTGTTGACCCTCAACATTCATTTTTGCGTATATTTGATTCTTGTAACCATCCATCCAAACACATGAAACGAATTTTGATCACCGGAGCCAACGGATTTGTGGGCAGCCACCTGGTTGACGGTGCGTTACAAAAAGGATGGGACGTTTGGGCCGGCATCCGCACCGGCAGCAGATTGGACAACCTGACCGATCCAGCCATTCACTATATCAAACTGGACTACGACAAACCTGAACGGTTGCAACGACAGTTCGCGCAAGCGGGCAGGTGGGACTACGTGGTGCATTGCGCTGGGCTCACCAAGGCCCTGTCGTACGCCGATTTCGACCGCGTGAACCATCAACATACCCGAACCCTGGTTGAAGCACTGATAAAAGCCGACCGAACACCCGACAAGTTTCTACTAATGAGCAGTCTGGATGCCATTGGCGCCGGCAACCCAAACAAGCCTGAACCCACTACCAACGACGCCAATCCTCACCCCTGTTCTAATTATGGGCGCAGCAAGTTGGCCGCTGAACAGTATCTGGCCGGGTTTGAAGATTTTCCGTGGCTGATTGTTCGACCAACCGGCATCTACGGACCCAGGGACAACGACTTTCGCCTCATGGCACGCATGGTCAATAGAGGCTTGGCGCTTTCACTGGGTCGCAAACCCCAATGGCTGAACTTCCTGTATGTGGAAGATTTGGTGACCGTCTGCTTGGAGGCGCTGTGTTCCCCACACGTAAAAAAAGCCTGGATGGTAGCTCACCCCGACATCCATACCCAGGACGACTTCATTCAACTGTTGAAGAATTTGTTGGGGAAGAAGTCTGTCTTCAACCTACGCGTTCCCTTGTGGATAGCTTGGTTGGCCGCTCAACTCGCCTTACTCCAACGCCGCCTTACCGGAACGGTGCCCCTGTTTAATCCCGATAAGTTCCGCATCGTACAGCAACGCAACTGGACATGCGATGTCACCGCATTGCAGCAAGACCTGGGTATAACACCTTCCACCAACTTACGGGAAGGCTGGATCCGCACCCTGAAATGGTACCAAAGCGAACACCTGCTTTGAATGTGCAATTAACCGCTATAAAGTGTATTTTTGTCCCTAACATTTACCGCTCATTCTATGATTGAAATCCTCTATATCGTAATCGGGCTGGCAGCCGGCACCTTGATTGGTTGGCTACTCGGCACCTCCCGACAAAAAAGCCAGTCCAACCTTACCGTACTCGACCTGTCCAACCGACTTTCCGCCGCAGCATCTGACTCAACTCACGCTGTTGCCCAAATTCAAGATCTCAAGCGGCAATTAGTGGAAATGGACAGATTGGGAGATGAAAAACAACTGACGCTCGACCGGGAGAGCCGACGCGCCATCGTACTGGAATCTGAAAACAAAAACCTGCTTGAAAAATTGGATACCCAACGCGACGACCTGGTTCGATTGCACGAGACTGTCAAGCTGGAGTTTCAGAATGTAGCCAACAAAATTTTTGACGAAAAAACCCAGCGCTTCACCGAAATGAGCGGTGAACGGTTGAACACCCTGCTGAATCCGCTCAGCACCAACCTAAAGGAATTTAAGGACAAGGTGGCCGAGGTGTACGACAAGGAAGCGAGGGAACGCTTCTCGCTCACCAAGGAAATTTCCAACCTGATGGAGTTGAACCGACGCATCAGCGACGAGGCCAACAACCTCACCCATGCCCTGAAAGGCGACAATAAGGCGCAAGGGAACTGGGGCGAGATGATTCTGGAAAACATTCTGGAGACGTCCGGATTACGGGAGGGGGAAGAGTATTTTATTCAGGAAACGCTACGTTCCAACGAAGGTACGTTTGCTGAACACGAACAGACGGGTAAGATTATGCGCCCCGATGTCATTGTACGTTATCCGGGCGGACGGGATGTTATCATCGATTCCAAGGTTTCGCTGACCGCATACAGCAATTACGTGGCCTCCAACGACCCCAAGGAAAAAGAAGCGTTCAGAAAAGAACACGTTCGTTCCATTAAGTCACACATCGATGAGCTAAATAAAAAGGATTACTCCGGCTACAACGTTCAGGCACTGGAATTTGTGATGATGTTTGTGCCCAATGAACCTTCATACAACTTAGCCCTGCAAGCCGATCCTACCTTATGGGAGTACGCCTATGGTAAAAAAGTGGTGATGATGAGCCCCACCAACCTGATAGCCGCCTTGCGCATGGCCATGGATTTGTGGAAACGGGAGTACCAGGTGCGTAACATCCAAGAGATTGTCCGTCAGGGCACCGCCTTGTACGACAAGTTCGTGGGCTTTACTGAGAAGTTTGAAAAGGTTGGCGCTGAGATCAACGCGGCACAACGCGTCTACGATGAAGCACTGGGACAACTCTCAAACGGAAAAGGCAACCTTATTCAACGGGTTGAGAACCTCAAAAAGTTGGGTCTTAGCCCTTCGAAAAAAATGGCACTCAAATACCTTGCTTCTTCGGGGGAATCTGAGGAGACAGGCGACCCTATAATCGAAGAAAACACCGAATTATAACTAATATACCAGATTCCACTGAAATTTTTCACCCCAAAATACGGGGTTTTCACCCCAAAAACACACATTTAACCCCCAATCGATCGCGTAAACACCTTTGGTTTGCGTTGTTAAAAAGCCTAATGTTTCTTTGCACCATGGAACGTATCTACAGCATCATTACCGGAACGGGCAGCTACATACCCCCCGTACATGTCATGAACGAAGCCTTTATAGGCAGTGAATTCTTCGATTCGAGCGGAGCGCCGTTGGACAAGTCCACGCACGAAATCATCGAGAAGTTTCAGGACATCACCACCATCGTGGAACGCAAGTATGTGTCGGATGACCTGAACACGTCGGACATCGCCACCCTGGCCGCCCGTGAGGCGCTGCATTCTTCGGGTACTGATCCCGAATCATTGGATTACCTCATTGTAGCTCATAATTTCGGCGATACACGCGCCGAGAACAAAAAGCCCGATTACGTTCCTTGCTTGGCCGCCCGTGTCAAACACAAACTGGGCATCAAAAACCCGGGGACCGTGGCTTACGACATCGCTTTCGGGTGTCCGGGTTGGTTGCAGGCTGTCATTCAGGCCGACTATTACCTCCGCTCTGGTGATGCCAAACGCGTAATGGTCATCGGGGCTGAGGTGCTTTCAAGAGTCAGCGACCCCCACGACAGAGATAGCATGATTTATGCCGACGGTGCAGGTGCTGTCATATTGGAAGGCAGGCTTAGCGATACCCCAATTGGCATTTTAGCCCACAAAGCCCAATCCGACTCGTTCCAATATTCGGGACTGCTTTACATGGGCAAATCCTACTGCCCCTCCTACGCAGGAAAGGACCACTTGTTCCTGAAAATGAACGGAAGAAGGCTCTATCAATACGCCCTTGAAAAAGTGCCACTAGCTATTAAAAGCTGCTTAGAAAGTTGTCAGATTCCGTTGAAAGACATCAATAAGATTCTCATTCATCAGGCCAACGGAAAAATGGACGAAGCCATCCTCAAACGGCTCTACGAACTTTACAACGAAAAGGACATTCCCGAGAACATCATGCCCATGACCATTGACACGTTGGGCAATTCGTCGGTGGCCACCTTACCTACCCTACTCGACCTTATCCTCAAAAAGCACCTTCAAGGTCATGAGATACAGAAGGGCGACACCGTACTGTTCGCTTCCGTGGGTGCCGGCATGAGCATCAATGCATTGGCATACCGGATGGTCTGATTTTTTGCGAATTTGTTACAAACAATACGTGCTTCCCGCTTGTTATCAGTAGGAATACTAACACAGGAGCACCACTATGAAAAAACAATTCGTCATCACGATCAGCCGTCAATTAGGGAGTGGCGGCGGCAACATTGGCCAACAACTGGCCAACTCCTTGGGTGTATTATTTGCCGACAGGGAGATTATCAGCCAAGCGGCCGAGCAGCTACGCATCCGGGAAAAAGAAGTGGAATCGCGCGAAGAAAGGGCTCTCTTTTGGCGTTCCCTATTTGAGTCATACGCCATGAATACCGACAATTACCTGCCCACTCAGTTGATTATCCCCATTGACAGGGAACTATTTGATGCGGAGACAGGCATCATCGAACGTATCGCCGCTGAACGTTCGGCCATTTTCATTGGTCGCTGCAGCAATTACATCCTCAAAGAACATCCACACCATGTGAGTGTGTACGTCCACGCCGGCGAGTCCTTTCGAATCGCACGTATCAAGCATTTATACAAGGTTACCGACGAGGAAGCTGAGCGGATGATGAACCGCAGCGACAAGGAACGCAGCCGCTACAACAAACGATATACCGGCATACCTTGGAATGACCTCAGGCAGTACGACCTCTGCTTGGACACCAGTAAGATTGGCATGGAAAAATCCATTCAACTGCTCCTAACCTACCTGGCCGACAGAGATATCAACCCGTAACAGCTTTTTAGTGCTTTATTTTGCGGGCGAATAGAGTTCACCGGCTAGTAAGCGCAAGGTAATCTCAGAGACCTTGGTTTGGTAGAGGGCATTGAGCTTGCGGTCGGATGCGTCCAGGTACGACACCTGAAAATCCCTGAACTCGATGCCGGCCAACGATCCCAGCCGGTACTTTTCCATAGCAGCCTCCAGGTTCATGGAAGCAGCATCGCGGCTCTCTTCCTGGAACTCAATCATCCTTAGGTTATTAAGGTAGCTGTTGTGCAGTTGACGCAAGTCACTTTCCAAGCTTTGGCGCGTCTGTTGGTAATCCAGTTCGGCATTCTTTCGGTTCAGTTCGGCATTTTTCACCTTCCGACTTACCTCAAATCCATTGAAAATAGGAATGGATAAGGTGACACCACCGTTTAAACCGTTGCTCTCGTCGTATTTTCCGGCCATATAAGGCGTCGAGCTGAAGTTCAACCCGTAACCGGCAGAAGCGGACAACGAAGGATAGCGCGCAGCTTTGGCAATACGCGTATCAAGCAGGGCCACTCGTTCGCCTGCCTTGATCGATAATAAAGAGGTATTGTTCTCGTAGGCGGCTGCCAACAGTTTGTCCACATTCAACGCCGCAATAGGCTGAATGGAATCCTGTATGATATAGTGATTGCCCAAAGGAACATTCATCAGACTGTTCAGTTCAATATACGCATTTTTAAGCTCCTCCTTTTTCACCAGTAGCGAGGCAGAATCGCTGTTTAAGTAGATCTTGGCTTGCTTGTATTCCAATCCGGAGTCTGACCCGATACGGTAACGTGTCAACGCCTGCTGGTAACGTTGTTGCGAAATGGACACCAGCTCTTGCAACAAATTGACTTGGTTGTGCAAGCTGATGATGAAGTAGTACTGTATCGAGATGGTCTTGACCAAGTTTTCGATAATCGATCGAAACTGGTAATGACCTTGATCGAGCAAGACTTTCTGTTTGTCGCGGGTAGCGAACATCTCCATTCCATCAAACAACGTCCAGTTCAGCGAAAGGTTGTTTTTCCACGTGTTAGAGTTGGAGTGACCACCTTTAAGCACACCCGTCGAATTGTATTGCTGGGTTGATGCGGAAGACGACGATTGAGCCGAAGTGAGATTGAGCGATGGCAGAAAAGGAGCCATCGTCACATTGTTTTCCGTAATTTTCAAGGAATTTGAAGCCATTTGAACAGCATAGTTCTGTTCCATGGCAATCGATATACAACCTTCAAGTGTCAGCAACGAATCGGCAGGAACTACAGATTGAGCCTGTAGTGACATACAGGTGCCGACCATCACAAGCATTCGCGTCGCAGTACGTAATTTGTTCATCATTCAGAAATTTGACTGGGTTCAGGATTGGTGTCGTCGGCTGATTCCGGGGTAGCCTTTCGGCTTGACGTCGACACGAAAGAGTACATGGCCGGTATGATGTACAAGGTAAAGAAAGTGGCGAATAACATACCGCCTACCACGGCCACACCCATCGAGTTGCGGCTTTCGGCCCCGGCACCTGTGGAATACACCATGGGTAGGATACCTAAAATTGTACACAAGCTCGTCATCAGGATGGGTCGGAAGCGGGAAGCGGCCGAATCCAAAATGGCTTCCAGCTTATTCAACCCTGCCAACTTACGCTGATTGGCGAATTCCACCATCAGGATGCCGTTTTTCGACACCAACCCGATTAGCATGATGATTCCGATCTCGCTGAAAATATTCATGGTCTTCCCGGTGAGTTTCATCGACAGCAAAGCCCCAATCAAAGCAAGCGGTACCGTGAGCATGATAACAAACGGATCCCTGAAGCTCTCAAACTGAGCGGCTAACACCAAGTAGATCAACACCAGCGCCAATAAAAAGGCAAACAGCAAGCTGGACGTACTTTCCACAAAGTCTTTGGATTGCCCCGACAGAGCCGTGGAATAATGGTCAGGATTCAACAACTTATGGGAGATGCGGTCCATTTCCTCGATGCCCTGTCCAAGGGTATAACCCTTGGCAAGCGATGCGGACACGGTAGCCGATACAAAACGGTTGTACCGGTACAACTGAGGCGGCATGCTGTTTTCTTTCATGGTAATCAGGTTATCCAGTTGCACCAGATCACCGGCATCGCTCCGGATGTAGATATTCGACAGGTCGACCGGACGGTTTCGTTGCCCCTCATTGATTTGGCTGAGTATTTGGTACTGCTTGCCATTTCGGATGAAGTACCCGATACGCTGTTCGCTCATGGTGAGTTGCAGGGTTTGGGCAATGTTCTGGATGGAAACGCCCATCAGGTTAGCCTTGTCGCGATTGATGCTGACGCTCAACTCCGGTTTCGTGAATTTCAGGTTGGCATCCGAATTGGCAAAAACCTTACTCTGTGATACCTCGTCCATGAATTTGGGCAAAATCACACGCAGGGAATCCAAGTTTCTGGCTTGGATGACGTATTGCACAGGCATACCACCTCCCCTACCGCCACCAAAGGTCTGCTGTTGGGTCACAAAGGTTTTTGCACCTGTCAAGCTGGAAACAAGGGGGGTAATATCATCGGCTATCTCCTGCTGAGTACGCTTCCGTTGATCGGGACTTTTTAAATTGATTTGCAAACTGGCACGGTTATGAGCCCCCATACCCACCATTTGCATATACATATCCTTTTCAGGCACCTTGTCCACCAATGAATCATACAACTGGTTCGAATAATTAAGCATGTATTCGTAGGTGGCGCCCTCCTGTGCCGTACTCGTCAGGGAAACCTGGGAACGGTCTTCCAACGGAGCCATTTCGGAAGGAATGGTTACCCACAGGCCTACAATGATCAACAAAGCAATACCCAGAAATACGATGGCCAACCAACGACGACGCATAAACGCTTCCAGACTGTTCCTGTAAAACCGGTTCATACCCAGAAAGAAAGGCTCGGTAACACGATAGAACCAGCCCTCGCTGGCATTTTTCTTCAACAGCTTGCTGGTGAGCATGGGGGTGAACGACAGGGCCACAAAAGCGGAAATAATCACAGCCCCGGCAATCACAATGGAAAATTCCCGGAACAGCCTACCCGTTACACCTTCCAAAAAGACGATGGGGAAAAAGACGGCAACCAAGGTAATGGTCGTGGCAATAACGGCAAAAAAGATTTCCTTGGAACCTTTAATGGCGGCTTGAAGGGGCGTTTCACCCTTCTCAATACGGGTGTAAATATTTTCCATGACCACGATGGCGTCATCCACCACCAATCCGATGGACAACACGATGGCCAACAAGGTGAGGATATTGATGGAGAAACCCGCCACATACATCACAAAGAAAGCCCCAATCAGGGAGATGGGAATGGCCAGCACGGGAATGAGCGTGGTACGCCAGTTGCGCAGAAACAAGAAGATAATGAGCACCACGAGGAAAAAGGCTTCGAAGATGGTCGATTTCACTTCGCTGATGGACTCGCGGATAAACGTGGTATTGTCGTAGCCTACCCCCACTTTGATATCCGGTGGAAGGTTCTTTTGAAGTTCCTTAACGGCCATTTTGGCCTCATCGACAATGTCAATGTAGTTTGCCCCAGGCTGAGGTATCAAGGCACAGGAAACCATGGGGATGCCGTCGCGTTTCAGGATGGTGCGGGTATTTTCGGCATCCACTTCGGCCACACCGATGTCGGAAAAGCGCACAAAGTTTTCTCCGTTCTTGGCGATGATCAGTTGATTGAAATCATCCACCGTCTTCAAGCGACCCAAGGTACGAACGGTCAACTCAGTGGAAGAGCCTTCCACCGTACCCGAAGGCAGTTCAATGTTTTCCCTTGTTATGGCCTGACGGACATCCAGAGGTGTCAAACCATAAGCAGCCAACAGCATGGGATCCATACGCAGTCGAATGGAATAGCGTCTTGAACCCATGACACTGACAGAGCTCACCCCACTGATGGTTTGAAGCCGTTCCTTGAAGTTCACTTCGGCAAACTCACTCAGGTCAATGATATTGCGTTTCGAACTTTGCAGCGTAATGTTGTAAATAGGATTGGCATCGGCGTCCGACTTCTCAACCACGGGAGGATCGACATCCTGGGGTAACTGCCGCATGGCACCGGAAACTTTGTCGCGAACATCGTTGGCGGCAGTTTCCAAATCAACTTCCAATTTGAATTCAATCGTGATTGTGCTACCGCCATCGCGGCTGACACTGGAAATGGAACGGATGCCGGGAATGCCGTTCACGGCAGACTCCAGCGGCTCAGTTATCTGGGTTTCGATGACATCGGCATTCGCACCCGGGAAGGATGCACGGACAGAAATCACAGGATTGTCCACACTGGGATAGTCCCTGACGCCTAGGGCCTTGTATCCGATGGCACCAAGAATAACAATCAATAAACTCAATACGGTGGCCAATACCGGCCGATTGATGGTTGTGGAGGAAAGACTGGCCATGGTGCGTTACTGGTTGTTTACAATTACAGGCATGTCGTCTTTCAACTGCATCAATCCGGTGGTAATCAGGGAATCTCCCACGCTTACGCCCGAAGTAATCTCAATTCTGTCTGTCAGACGATCACCCGTCTCCACGTATGACTTGACGGCTTTTCCTTTTCTCATCAGCCAAATATAGCGGCCGTTCACATCAGGCACCACAGCTTGGGTAGGTACAAAAATATGTTTGGTTCCAGTGCTCGATTTGAGCGATACCCGGGCCGACATACCTGGCTTGAGCATGCCATCCTTGTTGTAGTACATAGCCCTCAACACAATGGTGCGGGTGGTTACATCGATTTGTGGATCCATGGCGTAAATGGTAGCCTCGAACGCACGGTTAACCCCTTCCACGGAAAAAGAAACCTTGGTACCCACCAATTTGTTGGCAATGTATTTTTCGGGAACGGAAAATTCCACTTTCAACCGGCTCACATCCACCAATGTGCCGATCTTTGAACCCGGCTGCAGGAAGGCACCCTTGCTGACCTGCCTAAAGCCGATCACACCATCAAACGGTGCCCGGATTTTCATTTTATCGATGCGGATTTTCAACGCATCAATGTCCTCTTTCTGCACATTGTATTCCGTCAACACATTGTCATACGTCTCCCGGCTCACGGCATCCTTTTCCAACAGAACTTTCTGACGGTCTAAACGTTGAGACTGCAGGACGATTTCGAATTCAGACCGATTTAACTGTGTTCTGAGCTCGTCGTCGTTCAGCTTGACCAACACCGCACCCTTCCGAATGTGCTGACCTTCATTAAAATTCACATCAGTGACGCGCCCCGACAGTTCGCTGGTCACATCCACCTTCTCGTTGGCAACCAAGGTGCCAAGGCGCAAGATGCCACTTTCTCCTGTGCCGTATTCGGCAATACTGACTGAAACAGGCAGCGGTCTTCCCATTCCTGGTCCCATACCGTGTCCTCTTCCACCTCGACCTCCACCGAAACCACCAGGGCCTCCGGGTCCACCGGAACCGTGCCGGCCACCAGCACCAAAGCCTTTCGACATGTCCCCTTTTCCGGGACCTTCGTTCATGGAATTTTTACTTGAAATGTTGTTGTATACCAACACAGCGACCAAACACAAAAGTGGTACGCCGATGTACAGGAAAATTTTTGACGATTTATTCATAGGGTTTCAAAAAAAGGTCGATCAACGCGCGCGTCAATCTTCGAGGTAATAATTTACAGTAGTTACGACACGAATGGTCTTTATATAAGGTGTATTTGCATCCCTGTCGGTAATGGAGAACTGACCCTGATCGGCCGAACGAATCTTTCCCAGTTTGCTTTGCGAATCTTGGGCAAACTTGATGGCCGACGTTCTGGCGTTGCGAGTGGCCTCCTCAATCATGGTAGGCTTGATGCGGTTCAATCCCGTAAACAGAAATTGTTTTTGATAGCGGTAATCCTCTCCAGTCAGTGCAATGCCTTTATCAATCAACTCACTGGGATTTTCCATCAACTTTCGAACCAAATCGACTTTTTTGGAATAAATGGTGATGACCGATGTCACGTTATAACGGTACTTCACTACATTATTCGTTGCGTACCGGTCGGCCTTCATGTCAACAATTTCAGGCGAAGATAGGGTTATTTCATCATCAGATACCCCGTTCGCTTTCAAAAAGGCAAGAATAGCTTGATTCTTCGACTGAATGGTGGTGTTAATCGCCTGCAAATCGTCGCCGATTTCCTTGTACATGAGCGGCCAAATTACGCGATCAGCCTTGACTTCCCGTTCAGAAAGCCCTTTGACGTCCACAACCCTGTCTTTGTCCTTGAACGATTCAAGACCATGCTGGAGCAGCAGTCCAAAAACCAACAGCCCCAATCCAATGGAAATACCTGCAAACAGGCCATGCGTGATTGATTTCGTGTTCGTTTCCATAATTGTACAGTTTGACAACGATGGCACAAATATACCACAAATCGTTGGTAAGCTGCATTAAAAATGAAAGGATTCCCCTATTTTTACAGGGTAGTCACACCGTTTTCTATCCGCTCTATGAAAAAACTCTATTTTCTACTTTTCCTACTTGGCACCTGTGTTCCATCCATACACGGACAAGGCACGGCCCAAGACTACCAACGTGCGTACGGGCTCAACAACCGCTATAAAAATACCGTGTTTCGTTCAGGCGTTCAACCTACCTGGATAAATGGCAGCGACCTGTTCTGGTACGTGATAACCACGCCGAATGGGAAAGAATACTACCTGGTCGATGCGGAGAAACCCCGGCGAGCACTCTTGGTTGATGCCGACAAGTTGACCCAGGCATTGACCCAAGCGACAGGCAAAACCCAGGCCCGATCGGGACTAACGCTGGACGGTCTGGTAGTGGCGGCACGAGGAGACAGCCTCACCTTTACGGCAGCTGGTGCACGTTGGTTGTATCTGTCGGCTTCAAACCGCCTGGTCAAGCAGCAGGATTTCAACCAGCGCCCACGTCAACTCCCCCCCATGCTGAACGCACGACCACCGCGGCGAGAAAATGGCATCCTCACTTCGCCCGATAAAAAAATGGAGGCCTTTATTCGCGACAACAACATTTGGATACGCAGGACGGTCGACAAGTGGGAAAATGCCCTGACCAAAGACGGAACGGCAGACAACCAGTACACAGCCTTGCAATGGAGCCCCGACAGCAAGAAATTGGCATGCATGCGGAGAAAACCGGCCAAGAAACGGTTACTATATTATGTGGAATCATCGCCCAAAGACCAGTTGCAGCCCAAGCTACAAAGCCGACCCTACGTCAAACCGGGCGACACGATAGACATCCAGCAACCATACCTGTTTAATTTGGAAACCGGCAAAAACCTCACCGTTGCTACGAGTGTGATTGAACGACAGTACGACCTGCGCTCACTTCAATGGGATGCCGACAGCAAAGCCATCACCTTTGAATACAACCAACGAGGCCATCAGGCATACCGGGTGTACGAATTATCAGCCATTACCGGCCAGTTGCGGAGCATCATCGACGAGACCAGCGACACCTACGTGAACTACAACAGCCTATATCGAAATGACCTGCGCAATGGAAAAGAGATCATCTGGATGAGCGAACGGGACAACTGGAACCATCTGTACCTGTACGACAGGGCCACCGGCAAAGTCATCCGGCAAATCACCAAGGGTCAATGGTATGTAAGGGAAGTGTTGTTCGTGGACGAAGCCAAGCGGCAAATCTGGTTCACGGCCAATGGTGTGTATCCGAACGAAGACCCTTACCTGATCCGCTACTACCGCATCAACTTTGACGGAAGCGGAATGACCTGCCTTACACCCGACGAAGGCATGCATACAGCCTGGTTTTCCCGGGACAGACGATTCTTGGTGGATGTCTATTCCAAAACTGACAAGGCGCCCGTAGCCGTGCTGCGCAGTGCCAAGGACGGCAAAGTCATCCTTCCGTTGGAACAAGCCGACATCAGTGCCCTGATAGCCACCGGCTGGAAAGCACCCGAAACCTTTGTCGCCAAAGGCAGGGACGGAAAAACAGACATGTGGGGCTTGATTTATCGTCCTACCAACTTCGACCCGACCAAAAAATACCCCATCATTGAATACATTTACTCAGGCCCCGGCAGTCAGTACGTTCCAAAAACGTTTAGCCCTGTAAACTGGAACACCAGCCCGTTGGCAGAACTGGGTTTTATTGTGATTCAGGTGGACGCGATGAGTACTTCCTTCCGTTCCAAAGCCTTTGAGAGCATCTGCTACAAAAACCTACAGGATGCCGGCCTACCCGACCGCATGGCGTGGATCAAGGCAACTGCTGCAACCTATCCCTACATGGACATCGACAAGGTGGGCATATTCGGGGCATCGGCCGGTGGACAGGAGTCGATGACCGCCACCCTCACCTACCCCGACTTCTACAAAGCTGCCTACTCCTCCTGTGGCTGCCACGACAACCGCATGGACAAGATTTGGTGGAACGAACAATGGATGGGGTATCCGGTAGACAGCAGCTACATCCGCGCTTCAAATGTGGTGAATGCCTACAAACTGCGCACGCCTCTCATGCTCGTTGTGGGTGAAATGGACGAAAACGTAGACCCTGCCTCCACCATGCAGGTGGTGGATGCTCTCGTCAAGGCCAACAAAAACTTCGAGCTGGTGGTATTACCCGGTGTCGGTCACACAATGGGCGAAACCTACGGCGAACACAAGCGCTTCGACTTTTTTGTCAGGAACCTGCTTGGAGTGAATCCGCCCGCGTGGTAATGATCAACGTCCTTCCTATTAAATGACGTTGAGCTTTTTCCACTTGCCCGCACTGAACCGCCTGTAGATAAAGATGAAAAAAATCATGTACACCACCACGATGGAAAGCCACGCCCAGAATACATTCAGGTGGAACACATACAGCGTCAGGTAAACGGCGGGCACAAACGTCCAACTGGCCGAAACCGATAACAGCATGGTATAAAAGGTGTCGCCGGCACCTCTCAAGGCCCCAATCATGGCGACCATGCAGGCCTGGGCCAACACGTAGATGGCAGCAATGCGGATCATGTTCTTCGCCAACGGAATGGCTTGCTCAAAGGCCTCACTGGGCACTTCCGGATGGAACACCCTGACCAGCACTTCCGGTATCGTCACAAACAACACCAATATCACGGCTGAATAGAGCAAACCCGTCTTGATGGCCGACAGTGCTGCCCGATGGGCCACCTGTGGCCGTTGTGCGCCCATATACCGGCCAACCAAGCTGGTCACCGCTATTTCAATACCCAGCAAGGGGATAAATGAAACCAAGTCCCAGTTGAACATGATGGTCGTGGCCGTTGCTGCCGCCTCTCCCTGCGACTGCAACATCAACGTCAATACAAACATGGCAATAAAGTTGAGCAGCATCTCCAAACCGGCCGGAGAACCGAAGTGCAGCAGTTTCTTCATCAACCGAGCGTTGTACCTGAACGATTTCATGACGGCGTATCGGGTACGGTTCCAACTACTGAAATAGGCAAACCCCAGCATGACAACGGCCACACAACTGCCGGTAATCGTAGCCAACGCGGCACCCTTCACACCCATGGCGGGGACCCCAAATTTTCCAAAAATAAACACGTAATCCAACACCACATTCACCAACATGGCTGTCATGGTCGATGTCATCACGATGCGTGTCTTGCCAATGCCGGTAAAGTAGCAGCCCATCACGTGGCGCAACAAGCCGAATAGGCTTCCATATGCCAAGATGGCCAGGTATTGCTGCTGAAATCCTACCTGATTCACCGGCAAGTCGGCCACCGAAAACAGGGAACTGACAAACGGTCTCACCAATATAATAATAGGCCAAGCCAATACGGCAATCAACAACGCCTGAAACGCTGCCTGGGGCGATTTCTCAAATTTCCTAGCGCCGTAGTACTGGGCGACTAAGGCCGTTGAATACCCGGTAAGGCCAATGAAAAAGAACGTGAGCATTTGGTACGTCAAGCCTCCTCCCAACGCCGCGTTCATTTGATCGGTACCCAACCTAGCCAAAAATAAACGGTCGGTAAAGGTCATCACCCCGTCGCAGGCGGTGGAAATCATCATGGGGAAAGCGATCAGCAACAGGTCACCGATTCCCCCGGGTTTCTTGTAACCCGAAAAATACTGCTTAACAAAAGACATACCCAAACGATTGAAAACCTACTTAATAACCGGAATTCGCAAAGATAACTATTTGTTTATCACTACACAGCGAGCAACGCCTTTGTTCTTAAAAAAATAATTCAGTAACACTTATCTGTTTCCGTTCCGCCGGGAGGGTATCTTTCCTTGCTCCGGTTCAAGCAACTAAAAATTTCACCATGGAGGCTAAAATCTCAAAGCGTCGCAAGCTGAAAATACAGCTTACTCCTCGGAAGATGAGATTTTTTACGCCTCCATCTGGTTCATTTTCTTAACGTTGCTTTCCAAGTCGCCGGAAAGATACCCTCCCGGCTCCACTGCAACCCCCTTTGGGCAAGCCACAGTGACAATTAAATCAATACCTGCAGTTAAAGCGATTATCCCAAACGGACTACCGCTTCCTTTTTAAAATTTCGTTTATGCTGTCATGTTTAATTAGTTGTTTGATACTGTCAAGTTTAAACCTGTTGTAAGCTGAATCTCCAATTATAATTATAGACGGAAATGTTTTAAGTTTATTCCGAGATGTATCATATTTAACAGTCTGATATTCTACCGGTTTTACAATCTCATCTTTAAGAACCCTTTTATAGTTTATTCCTTTGTGGTTTTTTACACCAAAATACTTTCTTGCCAGATATGCGTTAAAAGCATCTGGTACCTCATAACCAATTCCAATTCCATAATCAATATATGTAGGTAGACCTGTTTCTGCATTAATAGTAACAACAGCCGCATACCCCCATGTAAAGTATTCCTCAGGTTTTGGTAGGTACTTGACACTATAGAAAATAGTATCTCCCTTCTTAACTGGCACATATCGTTTTATTTCCGGCTTAGGAGTGTCTCTATAATAATCTGGCCCATAGCGCAATACTACATCTTTTGCCATGGATAACAATAATTTGTCGCGCTTTTTCTCCGGAATGGAGTCCAGATTGACTGCCTGAATGCCAAGGCAATAGGCCGCCAATAAAAAGAGTATAATTGCTTTTATATTAAGTGATTTCATCCTGTTCAATACTAGGTAAATACTTGCTTTTCTTATGTATTAACAAGACGTTTCTCTTCCATCCCAAAGATTTACACTCAAGTCTTCTAAATAGGTTTTTGTATAGGCTTTACCATAGTAGTCTTGCACGGAGACTTGAACAAACTGCCCCTGATCATTAATTGAATACGTAATATCCCGCCTGTGACCATCAAAACTTGTAAACGTATTAAATGGAATTGACGTTAAAGAATAGGGCATGATGGTTGTAACAATAATTTGATGCTGTGCATTGATCCGACATTGTTTCACGTATGCTTCATTACCAGCAACAGATGCCAACAATGTATTTGAGATTGTTCCATCTGGATTCACTACACATAATACACGAGTTTCGTCACCACCATAGAAATTCCCGAAAGAAACGAGAATTAGAACCCTATTACTGTTTGGAATCATAAACTTTACTATTAAAATAGCACCTCGTGCAGGATCAGTTGATGCTCTAGTAAATTTAGTAAGCTGTACATTAGAATAAACACGATCAGGAATGGTATCAGAGTATATAAAATAGCCTCCAATTTTACTACCAGATGGTAATTTGAATCGTTTTGACATATTAAAAGGCACACTCGATGTAGTTGTAATACTTAATGCTTCACTTAGTGTATTATCTGCAAAACAAAATGAAGGCAACATGAATAAAAGCAGAAAAACTATTCTAAAGAAAACACGTATTCGTTTCATGGTTTCTATTATTTGAATTATTACATATTTAGTCTAATATGGGGAACCTTTAATATAGTTTGATAAACAATAGGGGTAACAACCTCTTGGTCAACCAACTTCTTGTAATCCACCCCTTTGAAATTTCTTTTTCCATAGTACTTTTGTGCAATGTATGATTTAAATACATCATTGATAATCAAGCCTATTCCATTTCCAAACGTAACACTAGAAGGCAAACCTGTATCATTATCACAATATACACTGGCAGCATCACCTAATTCAAATATTTCTCCTAGTTTTGCTGAATACACAACTTTATATGATTTAGTTCTCAACGCACGTCCGATTTTAGGTTTAGGATCTTCTCGATAAAAGTCTGGTCCATAGCGCATCACAACTTCTTTTGCAATGGGAAACAATAATTTATTGCGTTTTTTCTCAGAAATAGATTCCAGATTGATGGCTTGGCAACCGATACAACATGCCAGCAGCAATAGAAGTACAATGGTTTTATAATTGAATAGATTCATAGGGCACTAAAGAATGGGGTTCAGATGGAGAACACGATGTGTTATCTAATCATCTCCAATAGTACATATTATTTTACTAACAATAAAATTATTATAAAAATAATATTACGCAACTTGGGGCACCTTCATCAATCGTGAAAGCGGACTGAAGTGAAGTGATGATAATCTGGATGCAGGGAGTGGAGCCGGCAGGGCATCGTTGCAGGCTCCTTGGAGGGCGTCGTCAAGAAAACGAGCCGAAGGAAGGCGTAAAAAAATCTCATCTTCCGAGGAACGAGCTGTTATTTACAGCTCGTGACGCTTTGAGATTTTAGCCTTACTGGCGAAATTTTCAGACGTCCGAACCGGAGCCTGCAGCGACACCCTGCCGGCGCAACGGAATGATCCGAACAACATCACTGGACTAAGGGTGCGCTGTTATTAATGTGGAATCAGTTGGTTTTGTAAAAGGAAACGACTTTACCGTTTTGCAGCGTCAATTCAACCGATCCGTTTTCAGCCTTTTCGCTGATGGATTTCACGGGTGACAGTTCCTTATCGGTAAAAGCTTTCCCTGATTTCTTCCACAACATAACGGTCACCATCAATGGGTCGTCGCCGGGTTTGAACGCCTCGTAGGCATCAATCACGGCACTGCGATCAGATTGAGGGTGTAAGCCCTTCGAAAAGCGGACTTCCTGGCCGTCCCATCCGCGTAGCGCAATCATGGCCAACTGATAGACGCCGTTGTCAATGATGGTCACCGGTTGCTTTCCAATGGTTCGGTTAGTCACCCGGATGGGTTTGTCCAGTTCAGGCAGGGCGTAATGGCCCAAACGCAGAGAGGCCGCTTCGCTGCTGGTATTCTTATCCACTCGGATAATACCGTTATCCAAGGGCAGTTCGGCCAATCGCAGCGTCAATTTGGTGTTCGATTCCACTTCCACATCGCGGTAATAAATGCCGTCCTTGTATGCTTTAAAGGTGTACACGCGCAGCGCCTCCCAGGGTAGTGAGGGTTGGCTGAACACATAATTCATGGCCACCGTGCCGGTAGCATCGTCAGCTTGCCAGGGAAAAGCGCTGTTGTACGACAAGCGGTTGTAGGCCTCGCCGCCTCGGAACTTTTCCGAATTGTTCTTGAGGGGCACGTGGCACCAAGCCCTTATTTCGGAAGCACCGATGGCCGGATAATTCGTAATGAGGATGTCCGAACCCGTTTGAAAGGTATTCACCACCTTGCCGTCCTTCATGTCAGTATCCCAAGCACCTTCGTTTTCCTTCGCCGTCCAAAATGAATTGTTGGCAGGCAGCAAGAGGCTAAGGGCGATTTTTCCACTCCAATATACACTGCCTCGGCAGCTGTAACTTTGAACGGCAGGGTCGAACGGACCATAAAAGCCCAGGGTAGGCACGTTGTCCTGCATGAAACCGGGGTTTGTCAGGAACTGAAGCAGGGTACCCGAAGCGATGCGCCGCATCCAGCCGTAATTCGTGGAAGGGTCGTTTTCAAACCCCATCATGGGAAAAGGTACAGCAGCAGCATAGCGGTAACTGATGCTACGTCCCCACATAATCATGTCACCGTTGCGAGCAAACAGGAAGGGGTAATTCGACTTCATGGGTTTGAAGTTCTCCATAAATTGCTTGGCGTATTCCGGATAAAACTTCCTTCCAAACCATTCCGACCACAACACGCCGTACATCTGAAACGCCCACATGCTGTAATAGTCGAAGGCCGGGTTGTCGTTGTACCATCCGTTTCCCCGGTAATGCGCCAACGATTGGTCCAGGTATTGTTTCAACAAGACCTCGTTAACGGTGTACCCTTGTTGCTTGAAAAAACTGAGCACAAAAATGTTGAAGAATTTCCAGTTGGAAGGCACCGTGGGGCCATCGCCGTAACTGAGCATCGTGGCGGCCAGGGAGTCTTTCACCCCTTGGGAAAGCGGTTGCCACAACACTTCAGGCACCATAAGAAACGACAAGGCCAATGCGCCAAATTCCACGAGATTCTGTTGAGGGCCGCCGTTCGGTGCACGGCGCCGGATAAAACTGGGACTGCGGGGATCCACCAGCAATGAAATTTGATGCCGGTAATAATCGGCCACCTTGATGCCGTGCAGCATCATTTCCGGATTCTCCTTCAATAAGGGGTCGGCATAGAACAAAGTACGGCATAAGCCTTCCAATTTTTCGGTAGGTACCTGAGAGGCATTCACCGGATAGCTTTTGCCCGGCTGCTTGGGGAATTTCATAGGGTCATCCAAGCCGTTCACGTACTGAAACGCACCATTCAAAATGTAACGGGCGGCATCGGTCCAGTGCTTTCTGGTCATGCCGGTGTAGGGACTTGTGGTATAATCGGGGTTGACCAACGTAAAAACGTCAGCTTTCGAAACAAACGTGAGAGGTTGCAGTACGATCAGTATTCCAAGCAATGCAAACGAGCGAAAAGTGGACGAATTCATGGTAGATAAGGTTTTAGGGTAGGCAAATGTAGCCAAACAAACTGATCTTTTTTATATCTTTGGGGCATCACATCTGTAAATGTCATCCACTCATGAAACGATACTCACTTCTTGCCTTTTTATTTGTAACACTCCTCTCGGTTTCCGCACAGACCCTGGAAAAAACGCCATCGGGAATTCGCCTGAAGTTAGCACCCATGGACATCGAGTTTCGGTTTTACGGTCCTGACATTGTGCGCGTATTGAAGACCCCGCCGAACAAAATTTCCAAGCGAGTGAGTGCTGTCATCGTTAAGGAGATACAGGTTCCTAAAATGGACACAATCAAAACGGCAGGCTACTATTCCATCAAGACCGCGAATATGCGTATTGACGTAACCATCAACACAGGCTGCGTGCGGTTTTGTGACGCAAATGGAAAGCAATTGCTGACTGAAATGGATGAAACTACGCTCTTCAATACAAACAACTATTACCAAGGAGATACCTCTTCGCTGGTACAGCAAAGTTTCAAACTGAATGACAAGGAAGTCATCGTTGGATTGGGGCTACTACAGAACGGAAGGTTGAATCAACGCAACACCACGGTTATACTGCGTCAGAGTAATACGCAAATAAGTATCCCTTATTTCCAATCCAGTAAGGGATATGCAGTGTACTGGGACAATTATTCTTCCACACTGTTTGGAGACAATTCCTTTGATACCCACTTCAATTCGGAAATGGGCGATTGCGTGGATTACTGCTTTATCGTAGGAAAAACGGGGGATGAACAGATTGCCAAGATGAGGGCATTGACCGGACAATCACCCATGCTTCCCCTGTGGGCCTTCGGCTTTTTCCAATCGAAGGATCGATATAAGAGTCAACAAGAGTTGGTCGATGTGGTGAAGCAATACAGAGAGTTGAGTATTCCACTCGATGGCATCGTTCTGGACAAAAGCTACTGGGGTGATGACAACACAAAGTGGAACAACATGCGCTTCGACACATCGGCGTTCCGCAATCCCAAAGAAATGGTCAACCAGGTGCACGCCATGAACGCTCGTATGATGATTTCGATTTGGCCTTCATTTGGCAATAAAACGCCTCAATTTGATGAATTTAGCGGTCATCGATCGTTGTTGTATTTTGAAACGTTTCCACGAAAATCAGAAGTCAAGGTGATCGATGCGTACAACCCGTTGGCTCAGAAAAGCTATTGGAAGTATGTAAAAAACGACCTATTCAATCTGGGTATAGATGCTTGGTGGACGGCCGGAACGGAGCCCAAATCATACAATCTTTATAACGAGCAACTCCTTCAACCCACCTACCTTGGAAACCTCCAGATGGTGTGCAACCTCTACCCCCTTATGATCAGCAAGGGCGTTTACGAGAATCAGCGGGTAACCACCAACGACAAACGGGTGGTCATTCTGGCGCAATCGGCTTTTGCCGGTCAACAGCGCTACGGCACCATTTGCTCGTCGGGTGAAATAACCTCCAACTGGGAAACATTGGCCAATCAAATTCCTGCTGCACTTAATCTGACGGCCTCAGGCATCCCCTATTGGAGCTCCGACATTGGTGGGTTCACCAGCGCGAAGACCTACCCGAATGGTGTGAAAGACAAAGCGTTTCATGAACTGTACATCCGTTGGATGCAATTTTCCGTTTTCACACCCATGATGCGTTCGCACGGTGCCGATACCCCACGGGAAATTTTCCAGTTTGGCAAACCCGGCGACTGGTCGTTTGATGCGCAAGCCAAATCCATCCGATTGCGCTACCGATTGCTCCCCTATATCTATTCCACAGCGTGGCAAGTGACCCATCAAGGAAAATCATTCATGCGTCCGCTGTTTTTCGACTTCCCCGAAGACCCAAAGCTAAGCAACCTGCGCGACGAATACCTGTTTGGTTCCTCCTTTTTAGTTGCTCCTGTTATCAAGTCGCAGTACGTTACAAAGGTTGGCGGAAACACGGTCGAGCAATTTGAACAAACCAAAAGCAGGTCGGTGTATCTACCGGCCGGTAACTGGATTGATTTTTGGACGGGCGAAACAATCAAGGGAGAACAGACCATCGAAAAAAGCACACCGATTGACATCATTCCCCTGTATGTTCCTTCAGGCAGCATTATCCCCTGGGGACCCGACGTCACCTATGCCTCCGAGAAAAATTGGCAAGAACTGGAGATTCGGGTGTATCCCGGTGCCAACGGTTCTTTCACCCTTTTCGAAGACGAAGGAGATACGTACAATTACGAAAAAGGAGCCTATTCCACCCTTCCATTTACGTGGAATGAATCGACAAAAACGCTGACGATTGGAGTACGTGAAGGAACGTTCAAGGGTATGTTGAAAACACGCAGCTTTAATGTGGTGCTCATCAAACCGGGAACAAATCCCGCCGATAAATCGGCCGTCACCATCAGCCGGAAGGTGACGTATAAAGGAAAATCAATAAAGGTTAAACTTTAGAAGAGAACAGCTTGACCGATTCCACAGGTATACGTACAAAGAACGTGCTACCGTGCCCTTCCTCGCTTTCAAGTGAAATGGAGCCTCCCAACATTTCCACGAAGGCTTTCGTGATGGAAAGGCCCAATCCTGCCCCGTCGTAGCTGGATTTCTTGGATGAATCCACCTGTACAAATCGCTCAAAGACAGCCTTTTGTTTGGCTAAAGGAATACCGATGCCACTGTCTTTTACGGAAAAAAACAGTTCGCCCTCATTGATGGCACATTCAACTTTCACAAACCCGGTTGTGGTGTACTTGAGTGCGTTCTTTATCAGGTTGGTCACAATGGAATAAATCTTCTCCTTATCTGAACGGATATAGGAAATGTTGGGCATAATGATGCCCGGACGGACAAGTTCCAAACTACGGATTTCGGCTTCCTGCTTGAACAACGAATATGAATTGATCAGAATTTCATTCATATCAAATTCGGAATAGTTCATGACGGCTTGTCCGGACTCAATCTTTGAGATGTCCACAATGTCATTCAACGTGGACAACAACCGGTCTCCGTTGCTGCGAACAATACCCAGATACTCAATTTTTTCCTTGTCGGTAAGGTCTTCTTCTTGAAGCAGGGAAATAAACCCAATGATGCTGTTCATGGGTGTTCGAATTTCATGGCTCATGTTTGCCAAAAAAGCCGATTTTAATTTATCGCTTTCCTCCGCTTTTTTCTTTGCCAGTCTCAATTCATTCTGCTGCAGCACTTCCTCGGTGATGTTATTGATTAACACCAGCCGACTGCCTGTCACACCTTTGATGGGTTTCTTGGTTACTCGATACGAGGTAATACCGGTTTCGTTGGCAATAGCTACCTGCTGATCATTTTCGGTATCGTTGATGGCATCAATCAACAAGTTTACGGCGGGATCCGAAGCGTTTTTATTTGTCATCACCGCCTGTTCAAGCGTCATTCCCAACAATCCGTCTTCATTCAATGCCAAACAGGACCTGGCTGCATAGTTGATGTCCTGAATGCGGTGCTTATCATCCAAAGCAATAATGCCCAAGGGCAAAGTTTCCATCAAGGTCTCACGAGCAACTGGAACCAGGTTGAGCAGATGCCCCCGCAGAATAGCCCAAGTAAACAACGATGCACTAACCGATGTGCTAATTGTTGTGATATCCAGCCCATTAAAAGGAGTTATACGAATGAGGTAAAAAATACTGGCCACCCAAGGAAACAAACCTGCACACATAATGATGATGGATTGTTGCCGGTAATCGGTATTGAACTTGTTCTTGCAAAAAAAACGAATCAACTCATACGTAGCCATAAACAGCAACACGTAATTGTACATGACATAACCAATCCAAAACCAATATCCGTGGTAATACACCATCAAATTTGTCTTGGGATCGATGGCAGAAAACCCACTCCATAGCAAATGATGAGATCCGTTGGTCAAGGCCATGACGATGGACACGGCGGGAAACGAGAACAGAAACCAACCGTATTTCATGTTCTTAAACTGAATCATACCCGTATATCGCCGAGCAAATAAGAAGTAAAACACGGGAATCAGCACACCGGAAAAATAAGACACCTGCGACCAGAAAACCTTGGCATCCTCGGTGGTCACAGACGACTCAAACGTAAGAAAGAAGGAGCAGAACGCCACTGAAAAGCTCAACAATGCCAATTCGGTTGAGCCAATGATGGCTTTTCGTTGCCATGCCAGCATGCCTACCAAAAACGAAATAACGGCTGTCAGAATGTAAACGAGAGAGAAAACAGTGATTTCCATGTCAACCTATACAACTAAGTGTTTTCACAAATATACTTTTTTTACTGATGAACGACAACTAGTACAAGCAAGAATTGGCGCACGAAAAAACCCTCATCGACAGAATCGATAAAAAACGACTGCAATACGTCGGATCCATCGTGCTTGGTCTCAACGACGTCCGGGGCGTGAAATGATGCTTATTGGTTCAATGTTCCGATTATTCCGTTTTCGGTAACCGTTTCTGCGTTGATGTTGATGGTCTTGCACGAACGGTTGTTAAAGAAAGTGACTTTCGCTTTCCCGTTTTTGTCGGTCTTGACGTACGGATCCCAATAAAGCGTACGTCTTACATCATTCTCATCGGGCATCACGAGCATATCGTAGGGCGGGCTGTAGAAGGTTTTGTTTAAGGAATAGCCATAGAACGTCGTATTACGGATGCCGATGGGAACCTTGCGTTTTGGATCCGTATACAGATACAGGGTGGCTTCGTAATCGAACGGGTTCATTCCAAATTGCTCCAGCATAGGGTCGAAGCCTTCCTTAATGGTAAGCAAGGACAAATCGATGCTGGCAAATTGAAACAATATATTATACACGTTCGTATCGGTTATACCCATAGCGGCAGCCACTTCTTCCAAGGGTTTGTTGTCAACCAACACCGCCGTCTTCTTTCCCTTGAATCGAGCACCCGACTCGGTAGAGCAGGAAAAATAGGGAATAAATTCACTAATGGCAGACAAAGCGGTAGCCGGCACCCACTCTCCACGATCGAGCAAGCGATCGAGTGATTCCTCTACGTTAACCGCAATACTGGCGTTTCTCAATCCGTCGTCCTGATCGGTTGCCTTTCGTTGGGCATTGACTTGCACCTGCGGTAACAAGCGCGATTTGATGTTCACCGCGCTCTTGGACAAGGTGATTGTGTCCAAATCGGCAAAACTCTCGGTTTCTTTCGTTTCGATAGTTTCAGACAGCGTATCGAGTGCGATTGTCCAATCGGGTTGACGAATTTCATCAATGCCATACGCCCGGATGACGGGAGCAAATACCCTATCGAGCCGAATGACGTGTTCCTTCCGCTTTTCATCCTCCTTGGTTTCAATCATCAAATTGGCCTTTCCGTTGAAATCAGCCAGTTCCATATTGAAACGTCCATCTTTGTCGGTTATACAACTGCCGTGTTGCGAGATACTATCGTTCTTCAGTATCATGGTTACGCCCAGGCCTTCCTTGGCTTTTTTTCGGGAAAGGGTGTACGCATTCCCCTCAATGAGAAGACTCTGTTCGTATGGATGCTTAAACTGGGTGGTATCAAGTTCCACTATGCGCTTCCAATCGTAACGCGTCCATCCTTGGATCATCATGAGCAGGTCGAGGTCAGCTTTGCGTTGTACATCGTCGTCTTGGAAATAATAGCCGGGAGACTGGATGTATCCCTTTAGTTCCGATGAAAGTAGCAAGTTGGTCACGATATTGTCAACGAACGGATTGACCGGTGTGGTTGCCGCATCTCTTACAGACAGCGACAAATCGGTTTCAATAGGTTTGCCCTTGTTGTCGCTCAGTGTCAGTTCAAGGTTGACGCGCTCAAAGGGTGAATAGGTCGACTTGTTGGCCTTGGCCTCAATGCGCATCTGTGAGTTGTGGTTCATAAAGACCAAACGTTGAGCCAAGGGCCTTCCGTCTGCGGTATGCAATGTAATTTGAGCCACACCGGAAGGCAACATCTTGGTGGGAAAGCTCAATGCAATGGCATTGTTATCATTGAATGAAAGGGTATCCTTACCGTACAATTGCCCCCTGCAGGAAATGTCCACACCGAGCTTTTCCAGTGGCATATCGGCAGCTTGTTGCACAATCAGCATAAGACGCTCAGGATCTGTCATATCCACATTTAAGGTGTATCCTGACTTGATGGGTTTAGGCAGGTCAAACCGATACTTCTTATCTTTATACGTGACCACTGCGGTGGCCTTTTTCTGGCTGGGTGTGTAAAAAAAGGATCCCATACCTTGGTGCTGTGTAGCCAGCAATGCTAACGTATCACCTTTGTCGCCCAAAACGGCACCGGTCAAGGTCGCATCGCCGCCCTCCTTGTCGAAGGCCTGGAAAGCCACTCTTGAGTAGACCCCTTCAACCAGATTTCCGCCCTCCGGATAAAACAACAGGTTGAAAGAACCCGCATGGCTATCTTTGGGCCTGTAATTGTACAAGCTCTCGTTGTTGTTCCGGTTCGAAAGTTTCCTGTCTTGATAATCGCCCGCAACTTTCGGCGGGGCATAGCAGGCAAACACCCGAGAGAAAATAGCATCGTCGCCTTGGTTCAACACATAACGGGTGTAAGCTCGCACTTCGTAAAATCCCGCACTCAGCGAATCCTTCAACAGAAAATCGCCGGTTCCCTGACCATCCGTTAGTTTTATCTTTTTCGACTCAACAATATCGCCCTGCGGCGTAATCAAATCCACATAGAGTGTTTTACTCAGCGGGCTTAGGGAATTTCGTCCCGTTTGCACCACGTAGGCTTTAAACCAGATGGACTCACCCAGAAAGTAGGCGGTATTATCGAAATGGAGGTAAACTTTTTCCTGTTGGGAAGGTTTGGCAACGCCAAAAGAAGAGACAGTAACCGTTAAAAACAGAATCAGAGACAAGTAATACCGGAGTGTTTTCATGTGATGCGGTAAATTTTGCACAATATTACAAATAAGATAAAGACCTCACACCCTGTCGTTGTAAAAAAAAGCGAAAGTATCGGTAAAGAGTTACAATGAATTAAAATAACGACGACCCGGATAACTGAAAGTAGGTTTAATATTGCGAACAAAAGCCCCGGACGTGCGAGTGTCCGGGGCTTTTGTTTGAGTAAAAATAGGTAGTTCTATTTGACAGTCACCTTTTTCCCGTTGTACACCACCTGTTTGTAGGCTTGGCTGCCGGTTTCCATACCAACGCCCTTGCCCTTGCCGACAACGATAACATTGAAAGTGCGTTCGGTTAACATACCTGTGAAGGAACCCTTACGATTGTCGATGGTCAGCTGTTGTTTTTTGTCGTTCCAGCGAAAGACGATGGTGGAATACTGACCTTTCTCGTAGTTGTAGTTGTCGTTTTCATCCTCATACAGCGTGAAGGTGCCATCGGCGCCCGGGTATACGCGAATGTCCAAGTTGTCCCACTTCTTTTCGGTTGCGTACTGCACCTTGGGACCGAAGGGAACGATGGAGCCAGCTTTCACGAACAACGGCATAATGTCAATGGGCGTAGCCTTGTCAACCTTCGTGCCACCCTGGAAGGATTCGCCCGTCCAGAAGTCAATCCAGGCTGTGCCTTTGGGCAGGTACACGCTCTTGGTTTTGATTTGGCCGAAGTTTTCCACGTTGTTGCCATTTGTTTTGGTCACATACATGGCTGTAGTCACCGGATTCACAAGTAGCGCCTTTCCGAACATATATTCATCGTTGATGTCTAACGCCTGCTTGTCGTTGGCAAAGTCCATCATCAGGGCACGCATCATGCTGGAGCCGTTGGTCGTCACGTCCCACGAGGTGGAATAGATGTATGGCAACAAGCTGTACCTCAGATTAATGTATTTCTCAATGGCATCATACACGGGTAAGCCCTTCTTGCCGAATTGGTAGATTTCGCGGGGAGCATCGGCACCGTGGGAGCGCATCATGGGGCAGAAAGCACCAAACTGTATCCAACGTGCGTACAATTCCCGGTATTCGGGATCTTCCAGTTTCTTGGGGAACTTGCTCAAAAAGAACCCGCCGATGTCGCTGTTCCAGTAGGGAATAGCAGACAGGGAGAAATTCAACCCGGCAGAAATCTGGTTGCGCAGGGCTTCCCACGAGGAGGTCACGTCGCCCGACCAGGTATTGGCGCCGTAGCGTTGCTGACCGGCAAAGGCCGAACGCGTTAATATAAACACCCGTTTCTCGGCCGACGCTTCGCGTTGGTGGCTGGCCACTCCGCCCACAGCCATCAGGGGGAAGGCATTGCGCACCTTACGGAATGATCCAAGATAGGTTTTCAGGTTAAAGTCTGCATCCTTGAAATCCAAGTGATCGGGTTCCGTGGAATCCATCCACCACCCGTCCATACCTAAGGAGAACAACCCTTTATTCAGGTATTTCCAGTAGATATCCCTGGCTTCAGGATTATACGGGTCGTACGGCTTCACACCCGACGGGTAATTCCGATTGGGCGGCCAGGCTTCCAGACCGGATTGGGGCCAGGTGCTAAAATCAAGCAACATACCTTTCTTGTCCATCTCGCGGTATTGCAAAGTCATGGGACCAAACGAAGACCAGATGGAAATGATTATGTGCGCGTTCATCTTGTGCACATCGTCAATCATCCGTTTACCGTTGGGGAATTCCGGATTCAAGAAATCCATGGCGTTCCACAGGTAATTGTTGCCCCAATACTGCCAGTCTTGGATGATGCCATCCAAAGGCACGCCCAGCTCGCGGTATTTCTTTACCACATCCAGCAATTCGTTTTGCGACTTGTAGCGTTCCCGGCTCTGCCAGAATCCGTAGGTCCACAACGGCATCATGGGTGATGCTCCGGTGAGGTCGCGCATAAGAGCAATAACACCGTCGGCGTTGCCCCCGTTCATCACGTAGTAGTCAACACAATCGGCCACATCCGAGTTGAAGGACGTTTCGTCGGCGTTATCCGCAAACGTGGTGGGAGAATAATTGTCCCAGTACAACCCGTAGCCCTTTACCGACAAGAAAAAAGGCACATAATCATCGGTATTGCCTTGCACCATATGCAACTTCACGTTGCGTTGCACCATCTTGCCATTTTGTTGCTGTCCCAATCCATAAATAGCCTCATCCTTGTCAAGTTTGAAGGATTGAAAAGCGCTGTAGGTCTTGGAGCCTACATCGTTGAAATCGGTAAATTTCAATCCGGCTTCTTTCTCGTTAATCAACAACCCGGTTTTAGGCGAATAAAAGGCCAGCTTTCCTGTTTGTAGGTTCAAGACCACCGTCAGGTTTGGTGCCTTCAGGGTCAGCTCCTGCCCTTTCTGAACCACCGTGAAATTGGTAGATTCAGGTTTTTTCACAACAGCTAGACTTTCTTTTTTTACGTTCACTCCCTTAGGAGCCTTTACGATACGTACGGTTGAAGGTCCATAGAATTGAAGGTCGTACGTAACGCCTCCTATTTCCGTCTGAACACCCAAACCGGTTTTCTGGAATGTTTGAGCCGTTACGCCGGACAGTGCCAACAGTAGCCCTACCAGAAACAAACTGATTTTTTTCATGAATAGTAGTTGATTTCGGTTAATAGATCCAGTACAAATATATTCAGTTTTACCGGTAGAAGGTGTAACACTAGTTGCAAAAACAGCCACTTTGGTTGAAACCTGAAATCCACTGCGCCATTCATACCAATATAAATACCAACAATACCTGTTTTTAATTACATTTGTTCAAGGAAATACACAGCAAATGCCCTCTTCAACCACGATCGTACACACAACGATTCGAACGCTCATCACATTGCTTGGATTAATTAGTTGCCTTCCGGTACTGTCTGGTGAGGCATTTACCTTTTCGCCCATTACCGGATTGAACAACTTGTCCGACAAGGGAGTACGCAGTTTGAGCCAGCTCAGTGACGGAAGAATGGTCGTGGTAACAGAAGGCCTGGTACACATCTACGACGGCGCTACGTTTCAATACATGCACTACAACGAGCAGAAAGCGTATCCCCTTACCGGTTATACCGGCTTTCACCATATCTATACAGACAACGACAATCACCTGTGGATTAAAACAACACATAAACTGCTGTTGTTCGATGTTCACACCGAAACGTTCGTATCCGATTTAGACGCGTACTGGAAGAAGCGGGGCATCAACAATCAGGTAGCCGATTTCTTCATCGATGCCGACAAAGGCATGTGGCTGTTGACCGATAAGGATAACTTGTTGTATCAACCAAAAGGCTCAACAACCTTTAGGACGCTTGGCTCACGCATTTCCGGTATGACAGGGAAACCCGATGAATTATACGATGTGGCCGTATTGGACAATCAGCTGTATCTGTTTTATCAATCCGGCTGGATAATCTGCCTGGACGTAAACAACGGCAAGGAGCACTACCGCGTCACCCCCTTTCTGAATCGAAGGAATCCGTACACCAACACGTTGATGGTGGTACCTTACAAACAGTACCTGTACCAAGTTCGCAACGGCGACCACAAGGGGATGCTGAATCGGTTCGACACCAAAAACCGCACCTGGGATATCGTGATGGAAACGCCCTTCTGCCTGAACACGCTCACCATCGACTACAGGGGTACTTGCTGGATGAGTTCGTTTGTTGGCTTGTGGAAAATTGACGCCGACCTGTCACATAAAAAACTCATCTCGCCCTTGCAACTGGTGGATGGCTCCTCCATCGAAACAGAAATCAGCGCCCAATATACTGACAGACAAGGTGGCTTGTGGGTGGGTACTTTCAACCGCGGATTGCTGTATTACCACCCAAACAAAGGGCTGTTCAGCCGTATAGATCAACGCAATTTTCCCACCGAAAACACGAGCAAACCGGCCACGAGCTGTTTTTCGGAATTAAACGGAACCGTGCTTGTTGGCACCGCCAACGGGCTGTTCGAACAACCACTCGGAAAGAACAACCTGCGCCGCTACACAGGCATTCCGTCGACCATCCAATGCAACGCCCTGCTTACGGATAGCCGACAGCGCATCTGGGTGTGCACCCAACGTGACGGGCTGTACGAGATCAACCATCGACAGGTACAAAAACACGCATTCCCGTTTGCTTGCCTCTCCCTTTTTGAAAGCAAAACAGGGCTTTATTACCTCTGCACCGACACCGGTTTTGGCGTATTCAACCCGCAAACGGGTACGTTCCAACCCGTAGCGAACGTGAAGCAGGCAAACCTGGGTGCTGTAACCCAGTTGGTATCCTTTGGCAACCAAAGCCTGCTTGGACTTTCCACTAAAGGCCTTTTCTTATTCAACACGCACACACAACAGCTGACGTTCCCCACCACCGGAAAGCAGCCCCTCTTTGTGCACCCTAACCAGCAGTATACCTGTTTATTTAAGGACAGTCGTGGTTGGATCTGGTTTGGAACGCGGGATGGATTAAACATATACCAACCAGACACGAACACCTCGCGCATTTTTCATCAGGAAGACGGCTTGATCAGCAACAGCATCCGTGGCATCGCTGAAGAGGCATCAGGTAGTTTATGGATTTCGACATCCAATGGTATTTCCCGTATGGATATAGCCACAAGAAAGGGTTCAGATGCCTTCTTTTTCAGCAATTTCGACCGTAAGCAGGGAGTTATGGAAAGTGAGTTCACCTCCCGTTCCATCTATATCACGTCGAATCAATGGTTACTGTGCGGAGGCCCCGATGGGTTCAACAGCCAGTCTGTCAATAGGAATACCCAACGCAACAACCACACGACAAAGCCGGTATTTACACGGTTACTTGTTTCCGGCACAGAAATCAAAACCGGTGTGAAGTACAGGGGTAACTTGCTGCTGCCTCGTTCCATTTCATCCACCTCGAAACTTGTGTTGAATCACGACCAGCGCAGCATCACACTCGAGTGTTCGGGATTGAATTACATCCATGCCAATCAAACCGTTTACCGGTATCGACTCGAGGGGCGCGAAACCAACTGGCACCTGCAAAAATTCCATGATGGCATTGCGCGCATTCAGTATTCCGAGTTGCACCCCGGTTCCTATCGGCTTATGGTTCAGGCATCCAACAATCCAACCGACTGGCAAACACCCTTCGCTGAATTGACGCTGATAGTCAAACCAACCATTGCCGGTTCGCCGTTTGCCTTTGTGCTTTATGTACTGCTTCTACTTGGAGGAGGGTGGTATACATTCACGTTGTACCGAAAGCGTAAAACAGCCGTTCAATCGACCACCCCACTCACTGTTCCGACTAAAACAGTACCTACCAGTTTTCTAAGCACCCCGCTCATTTCAAGTCCCGACGAAGCCATGCTTCAAAAAGTCGTAGCACTCATTGAAAAAAACCTCAGCAACGCCTCTTATTCCGTGGAACAACTGAGCAAAGACATGTTCATGGATCGCACCAACCTGTTTCGAAAACTCTCCACCGCCGTTGGCATGAACCCGTCCGAATTTATCCGCTCCATCCGCCTTCAACGCGCCGCCCTCCTCCTCGAAAAAGGCTACCGCGTTTCCGAAGTAGCCACACTCGTAGGCTTCAGCACCACCAGCTATTTCTCCAAGTGCTTTCAGGAAATGTACGGAGTACCCCCCTCTCAGTATAGAAAAACGAGTCATTAAGCTTTCTGATAAAAGTAAAAGTTTCCGTTTCGCCAGCTGGGTATTTCTAACCGTTTCTCGGTTCAATGAGGCGGTAAAAACGGTCTTTATATTGTTCGCCGATGGGAATCAATTCCTTTCCGATTCGAATGCGTTGACGTTCTACCGATTGAATGTGAGACACCGATACGAGGTACGATTTATGCACCCGGCAAAACGAGGTTTTTGGCAACGCGTGTTCCAACTCGGCAAAGGGCTGCAGGGTTAGAATTTTCTTGGAAGTAGTTTGGATGCAGCGGTAGTCGCCCATGCCGCTGATGAAAAGGATGTCGTCGAAAGCCACGCGTTCCAGCCTGTATTCGGTCTTGACAAACAGAAAGTCGCGCTCCTGAGATTCTGCTGTTGAAAGGGCATCGTAAACCCGCTCCACGGCACGAAGGAATCGGTCGAAGGCAAAGGGTTTCAACAGGTAATCGGTCACGTTCAGCTCAAACCCCTTCAAGGCATATTTGTCATACGCCGTTGTAATGATAATTTCAGGTTTGCGCGAAAGGGCTTCCAACAACTCAATGCCGGTAAAGCCGTCCATTTCAACGTCGAGAAACAGCAAATCGACATCATGTGACTTTAGAAAACCGATAGCCTCATACCCGTTTGAGAAAGAGGCCATCAAATTCAGGTACGACACCTGACCCACGTACTCTTGGGTACGTTTCAAGGCCAACGGTTCGTCTTCGACGATGATACAGTTAACGATCATGATTCAAAGGTACACGAAGATCCACAGTAAACCAACCCGCTGAGGATTCAATGTTCAACCGATATTGTTTCGGATACAGCAGTTCCAGGCGTTTGCGAATGGTTTCAATACCCAGCCCTTCGCTCTTTTGCAACACGACTGTTTCCACTTCGAAACGGTTCCGGCATACCATCCGTACTGAATCGGCCTGTACCTCAAACCGAATCTGCACCCCGTGTTCAATGGCCTTGTTTTTGGAAAACTTGAAGGAATTTTCCACAAAGGGCAGGAAAATCATGGGCACGATGGGCTGCTCACCCACGTTTCCCTCAACCTCATAGCGCACAAAGTTCGTGTTGGACGTTCTTATTTTCTGAAGTGCTATGTAATTTTCAACCTGCTCCAACTCCTTCGAAAGCGTGGTCATGTCCTCTTTGGTATCGTACAACACATACCGCAAGATATCCGACAGTTTTTTCAGGTAATCTGACGCTTTTGGCACCGATTCTTCCATCAGCACATCGATGTTGTTGAGCGAGTTGAACAAGAAATGCGGGTTAAGCTGCGCTTTCAGCAACAAGAGGGCGTTTTCGCTTTCGAGTTGTTTTTTTTGCAGGGCTCTTTTTTCGGCGATGGAATCAATCCAAAGAACAGTAGTCTTTAACAAAACACCCAATAAAGCCGGAATCAGAGCAAAAATCGCTCCTTTCAATAGTAGTTCAGGAAAAAGCGTAGGAAATTGAGGCGCATAAAAAACCCATTCTTTTAACATGCCTACTATGATAGCAGACGTAAGGGCAAAGCATGAAACAATCAAACCTAAAGAAACAGTCAGCAACAATCGACCAATACGCCTCTTCCTAACAAAATCAGGAACTACCCAAGCATAAAACACATAGAAACTGAATATGATTCCCAAAAGTCCACTGTTATAAAAATTTGAAACAATCCCCCATACTATTTGAATGTATGATAGATAATTAGGCGATTCCGAATCTGCAAAATACTTGGTTCTTGACAAATAAGTTAAATAGCTTGATAGCAATATCAAGGCTATACAAAACAGCACATTGACGCCAATCTCAACTTTCTTTTTCATACAACTGTGTATTGGGTTATTACTGCCCAAATATTCAGATTTCTTGTGTCAACCGAAAAACAGAATCCATCAAACCGTCAGTTTCACCCTTGAATTCCTCCTAATTTCCGTTGGGGCAAAACAAATGTCAACAAATAGCTAGTCTCAGTTTACTTTCCGAAATACCAGTAATCAAATTGAAAGGGTTTTTCTGTTCCCTTGGCGCTGAATACCAAGTACACATCGTGCACGCCGGTTGCGCCTTTCACTTTGGTGGTCAGCTTTTTCCACTGGTTGCCCGTGGTAGAGACCGCCAGTTTTCCGATGGAGGGGCCATCGCGTTTATCCAAACGAATGTCGATGACTCCACCTTTGAGAGTGGCGGCCACGCAAGCAGTAAACGTGGTGGCTCCCGAGCCGAAATCAACCGAACGCACCTTGATAAAATCGCCGTTGCTGATGTCGGTCACCAGCATACCTCCATCGGCAGACGGTTCCGTTTCGATGCCTTCGCCCCAGGCCATAGTCTCGGCTTCGGTACGTTGGAAAGGATTCATGTGCTTCAGAGGGTTAAGTATCCCTTCCTCAGTAGCCTTGATGGTGGGAATGGTACCGTCAGCATTATAGGCAAACTCTTCCGCACATACCGAACGGCGTTTGTCGTGACCGCCCGGCAGACCGGCTTTGTGGTAGAAAAAGTAGGAATGACCTTTGTAGTCAATCATGCCCGAATGGTTCGTGTTACTTTTGGTAGGCAGCTTATCCATCACGATACCTTGGTATTTCCACGGTCCAATGGGGCCTTTAGACATGGCATAGCGGATGTTCTCGGGAAATTCGGAAGCGTACATCAAATAATATAGGCCGTTGCGCTTGTACGTCCAGGGAGCCTCCTCGAAATCGGGGCCGAATTCCCGCTTGTCGTCGATGTCGTAAAAATGAATCTTTCCGCTGTAGGAAATCATGTCCTCGTTCAACTTTACCCAGTAACAGGCGTTGTTGCCCCAGGTGAGGTACGCCTGGCCATCATCGTCGATGTACACGGTGGGATCCAAATCGTCCCAACTGTTCTTATTGTAGGTGGTCTCGCTGTTCTTGATCAACGAATGGCCCAACGCGTCTTTGAACGGCCCGGTGGGTTTGTCGGAAACGGCCACCCCGATGGACACGCCGGTGTCGGTCTTGTCGGCCGTGCTGATGTACCAGTAGAACTTGCCGTTGCGCTCAATGCACTGGGCCGCGTTCGCATCCAAGCCTGACCAGGCAAACGCCGTAATGGAAAGCGGCGTGCCCCTGTCTGTCCAGTTCACCATGTCAGTGGTGGAAAACAAGCGGTAGTCACGCATGGTGTATTTGCTTTCCGGCGCATTGTCCTCGTCGTGACCCACGTACAAAAACAGGGTATCCTTATAAACGAGCGGTGCCGGATCGGCGGTATAGATG
>Ga0302289_1000170_pt1 | contig 36480 bp, 30 predicted proteins | sample III_Fen_N1_2_FD_194552 | JGI IMG/M metagenome (GOLD analysis project Ga0302289, IMG submission 194552) | Peat permafrost microbial communities from Stordalen Mire near Abisko, Sweden - III_Fen_N1_2 | ecosystem: Environmental > Terrestrial > Soil > Wetlands > Permafrost | place: Sweden: Abisko... | reverse complement strand
GAGTTTTGTGTTTTTGCGCACACTCATGTATACTGATGTTCAAAAGATAGTATCAAGAGAATCGCCAGAACAGACTGCAAAGCGTCTCTTTGCTCACATAGGAGACTTATGAATCGATCCCTGTTTCTGCCAAGTTGCATGATGATCCTGTTTCTAGCGGGAAGCGCCATCGCCGCGCCGCAAGTATTTGCCGCGCCGCCAACGCTGCGCGCCGAGGCAACCGCTACGCCGGAGGCAACGCCCTCTCCCGCGGCAACCGCCACACCAACGGCACAGGCTGACGCAACTATAACAGCAAACCCCACGGGCGAATTCGTCCTGATAGACGTTGCCGCGCGCATCCGCGAAAATCTGATGACCGATCAACCGCAGCTGAAACTCATCGCGATGAGCAGCGCGATTTTCCTCTACCCCGAACCCACGACGAAATCGACCAAGATTAAACTAAAAAACGAGAATATTCACGGCGTCAGTGAGCTGATTGTCCTCTCAGAAGTGACCTCTCCCGAGGGCGCTCTGTTTTATCAGGTTCGATCCACGTTTTCCAGCGACACGGGCTATGTGCTCGCCAAGGATGCGCATGACAGCAGGCTCGCAAAGACGGGTGTTTCGGGTTATGGCCGCATCGAGGCCGCCGTTTGCTCGCTGCTTGCAGATTCGCAGGAAAAGAGCACTGTGCTCGCCAAAGAGTGTGAGCACCTGGTTCGTATTCTCGGCGAAATCGACGACTATTATTACGTCATCACCGAGGCGGGCAACTACGGTTTTGTCTTATCCTCGCAAATCGTACGCATCGACACCGCGGAGGTCAATGAGCGCCTCGCGCGCGCGGAATCTCCCGCTGTTCAGGCAATCATGAGCGACCCGCTCACTCAAGGCACCGCCGCCAACACGGCAAAGATGCTCCGCGCGGGCATGGACAGCGCATCTGTACATTATTGGACCACTGCTCAGGCGCATGTTCCCCAGCAGGGCTGGCTCAAGAAGGCAGCAATCGCGATGCTGACCGTCTCCGCAGGCGGCGGCCCCGCGCCAGTCGGATATGAAGGCATACAGTTTCAAGCCTGCCCGGAAGTGCCGATGCTCAAGGACGGCGATCAATTGCAACAGGGGCTGGACTATAACCTGCATGGCTCGTTTTATTCCAACAGCCCAATCACAAGCGTAAGCGCGAAAATCGTGCCGGAATCCGGAGAAGGCGCAACGATTCTAGAAACGGTTACCTTCCTGCCGGAGCAAAAGATAACCGCGTATTCTCTGACCTCCAGAAACGAAGAATCGCTGGACAAACTATTTGACATCCGAAAACTCAGAGCGGGGCAATACCACTTTACGCTCTCAGCGACCACTGTTGCTCAGCCCGAGCCGGTGACGCTGGTTTCCGCAACCTGCGGCATTGTTATTATGAAAGCGCATCTGCTCACACAGAATAAGTTTGACGATAACTATCTTGATGCGATAGAGTTTTTCCGCGGAGACACGAAGGCGTTGCTGTTCCCCTATTATATTGGGAACGGACGCGGCATCAGCACCGACGAAACCTGGCGCGAGGCACACATCGTCGTCTCCAGCCTCGGACGGGTGCATGTAAACGCGGTGCCGAACTTCGAGACGGCGAACCATTATCTGCAGAATACCTACCTGCGCGTTTCTCTGCTCAACCATTACACGGGAGAGAAGGTCGAAGGGCGTACGATGCTGCTCAACGATCTCGTGGAGAAGCATGCCACCTATGTGCCGCGCTTCCAGTCCAACCTCGAATACCTCAGCCATCATACGCTGGGTACGGCCATCGATGTAAACGACACGATGTACCCCAACATGAATATTCCGCGCAATCACGATTTGATCGGCGGGGAAGTGCGCAACCACCTGACCTACAACGGCATTAAGACCGACGAAAACGGCATCAAATATTACGACTTTTCCTATGATGGCACGTATCCCGCGCGCTTTAATAAGGTGCCAAAGACGATCATCAACTACCTGATCTACGAGTTGGCGTTTTACCGTGCGGGGTTTGAGTGGGGATTTTATTATGAAACCACCTGTGACGCGATGCACTTTATGCTCACGGAAAACGACCGCAACCGGCACATGCACACGGACATCGGGCTAAGAAAGGTCTATGCGTACATCGAGCCGGATTGGACGTATGTGCCCACGCCGACGCCTTCTCCCACGCCGACGCCGTCGCCAAAGGCAACCCGCACGCCGCGGGCTACATCAACGCCCAAGGCAACCCGCACGCCGAGAGCAACACCAACACCGGCGCCCACGCCGACACCAACGAAATAACATCACAGCAAACAAAAAAACGGGAGCGCGCGCTCCCGTTTTTATTTGCATTCACTTCCTCGATCTGCCCTTATTGCGCATCTTTGCGCCGATGGTGCCGGGCTTGGCCTGCGCGGCGCGCTCCAGCGCTTCTTCACCGGAGAGCTTGCGAATCTCGTCGCGGAGTTTTGCCGCGTGCTCAAACTCCAGTTCGCGAGCCGCCGCGCGCATCTCCTCGGTGAGTATCTTGACCCGCGCGGCTTTTTCCTCCGCGCTCAACTCATCTCCGGTATCCTCGACTTTTCGGGTGATGATCAGCGTCTGGCGCACCGCTTTTTTGATGCTCTGCGGCGTGATGCCGTGTTCTTCGTTATACGCCTTCTGAATGGTTCTGCGGCGGTCGGTTTCATCCATCGCAAACTTCATGCTCGGCGTGATCACATCCGCATACAAAATGACTTTGCCTTCCACGTTTCGCGCCGCTCTGCCGATGGTTTGCACCAGACTCGTGGACGAGCGCAAAAAGCCCTCTTTATCCGCATCCAGAATCGCGACAAGCCCCACTTCCGGCAAATCCAATCCTTCACGAAGCAGGTTGATCCCCACAAGAACGTCAAAATCGCCCAAGCGTAGATCGCGCAGAATCTCCATGCGCTCGATGGTCTCGATGTCCGCGTGCATATAGCGCACGCGCACCTTCATGCCGTCGAGGTATTCGGTCAAGTCCTCCGCCATGCGCTTGGTCAGCGTGGTGACAAGCGTGCGGTAGCCTTTTTCCGCTTGCTTGCGAACCTCCCCCAGCAGGTCGTCGATCTGTCCTTTGACGGGTCGAATCTCCACTTCAGGGTCTATTAACCCCGTCGGACGAATGATTTGCTCCACAATCTGCGTTGCACGCGTCATTTCATATTGGGCGGGCGTAGCGGAGATGCAGATCATCTGCGGGATGCGCGCCTCAAACTCCGGAAACTTCAGGGGGCGGTTGTCATATGCGCTAGGAATGCGAAAGCCGTAGTCCACGAGTGAAGTTTTACGCGCAAGGTCTCCGCGAAACATCGCGCCAATCTGCGGGATAGTCACGTGGCTCTCATCCACGATCAGCAGAAAATCCTTTGGAAAATAGTCGATCAGCGTAAACGGCGGCTGGCCGGGTTTGCGCCCGTCAAAATAGCGCGAGTAATTCTCGATGCCGTTGCAATAGCCGATTTCGCGCATCATCTCAATATCATACTGCGTGCGCTGCTCAATTCTCTGCGCCTCGATCAGGCGATCCATTCGCTGAAACTCGTCCCGCCGCGCCAGCGCATCGCTCCAGATGGTGTCGATGGCGGCCTCCAACTTATCCCGGCTTGTCGCGTAGTGCGACGCGGGGAATATTGCGACATGCGCGCGCTCACCGAGTATCTCGCCCGTGAGCGAGTTGACGTCCATGACGCGCTCCACCTCGTCGCCAAAGAACTCGACGCGAATCGCAGTGCCCGCGCTGGAGATCGGGAAGATATCTAGCACATCCCCGCGTACGCGAAAAGTACCGCGCGAAAAGTCGATGTCGTTGCGCTGAAACTGGATATCCACGAGCTTGCGCGTGACCTCGTCTCTGCTGATCTGCATGCCTTTTCTGAGCGAGACGGAGAGGCGCATGTACTCCTCGGGATCGCCAAGCGCGTAGATGCAGGAGACGGAGGAGACGATGATCACATCCCGCCGCTCGTTGAGCGAACTCGTTGCGCTGTAGCGCAGGCGGTCGATCTCTTCGTTGATCGCCGTCGTTTTCTCGATATAGGTGTCGGACGCGGGAATGTACGCCTCCGGCTGATAGTAGTCGTAATAGCTCACGAAATACTCCACCGCGCTATCGGGAAAAAACTCCCGAAACTCGGAGCAGAGCTGCGCCGCGAGCGTTTTGTTGTGCGCAATGACCAGCGTGGGCTTCTGCACGCGCTCGATCACCTTTGCCATGGTGTAGGTTTTGCCGCTGCCGGTAACGCCCAGCAGCACCTGCGCCGCGTCCCCGCGCAAAACGCCCTCCGTCAGGCGCTCAATTGCCTGCGGCTGATCGCCCGCGGGTTCATATTCGGATACCAGTTTAAATGTATTCATACGATTTCATAGACCACGGTTTTTCCGTCGATCCGGTGCGCGTAGATATACTCCCGCGCGTCTTCATGCGCAGGGTGCTTGTCGTAAACTGCGATGGCGTCGAGGTCTTTGAACGTACACGTCAACGCGAGATCATAACTGCGCTCGCCGTTGTGCCAGATATCCGCGCCCGTCTCCATCGAGAGGATTTCGGGGATTTTTCCAACCATGCCGTGAAGCTTTTCGATGACCGTCGGCAGACATTCTTCCGGATCACGAAACTTGAAGAGTACGATGTATTTGAGCATAACGGGCGCTCCTTTCGTTTTAAGTGCTGAGAAACCGACGTTGGTCGGGTTAAAACTCAAAGTCGACCGTCGCGGTAGCCGTGCGGTGCGCCTTGATATAGGCGCGTGCTTTCTCGTGCTCCGGGTGATGGTCATACGCTTCGAGGTCTTCTTTGGTGTCAAAGGTGACGATCAGCGCCAGGTCAAAACTGCGCTCGCTGTGCTTAAAATCGAGTCCGGTTTCGATCGTGCGGATCTGCGGTATAGTATCTTTCAGCGCAAGGAGCATTTCGCTCGCAATGGGCGCTTGCTCGTCCGCGTTTTCAAACTTTGTAAATACGATGTGCTTGATCATGAATCTAGTCTCCTTAATTTCATAAACCGTTTTGTTGAAAATATCAGTTGCGTTCTCTAAAAATTCTCCTGGCAGGCGAGAACCAGCGAATCCTCCGCCTTTGCCAAGCCTTGTTTCTGCTTCCATTCTATCGCGATAAACGCGTCCATCATCTTGACGAGCTGCGCATAGCTTCTCTTTTTCGCGCTTGCCACGGATTTTTGCACGGGATACGGCTTCATGCCGAGAATTTGCGCAATCTGCGCCTCGTTCTTACCGCGCAAGACGCATTGTTTCACGTTGAGCACGGTGCGTACATTGCGCGAAAACATCGTCGCCAACCCCATCGGGCTCTCGGAAGGATCGTTGATCAGCTTGGCGAGTTCACGCATGCCGTCGCGTTTATTCCCCGCCCAGAGGTCGTTCATGATGTCAAACACCTTCGCCTCGCTCGGCGGCTTGACGCACGCATCCACCGCCTTGACCGTCACGCGGTTACCGAATCCGACATACGCGCCAACCATCAGCAGCGTGTTTTCCAGCGCACCGAGGTCGGAGCCGAGAAACGCGATCATGCGGTTTGCCGCCGACTCGTCCAGCACAATGCCGTTCTTTTTCGCGCGGTTTTGCAAAAAGGTGTTCAGTTGCGTGTGATCCAGCGGGTTAAAAGAAATCGCGCGATCCATGTTGGCGATGGCCTTGTAGAGCGGGTTGGTGAGCGGCGGTTTACCGGGGCGGACGAACAGGAGTACCGTCGTCTCCGGCACGGTCTTGACGTATACCTCCAGCGCGTTTGCGGTGTCCGCGTCAAACTCCTGCACCACCACGACGCGAAGATCGTCAAAAAACGGCATCGTCTCCGCCGCCGCCTGAATATCCGATGGCATCGGGGTTTTCAAGAATGTGGTGTTCATCTCCCGCAGGTCGGGGTTGGTGCGCGACAAGATAGCCTGTACGCCTTTGTTGAGGCTGTACGGGTCCTCGCCGCAAAAATAGTATGCGCCGCTGACGGGGCTTCCGCCGTTCAGGGCTTTTACAAATGTCATTCCGTCCATTGGGTTTATTATACCATTCCGTGCAAGTCTTGCAAACGATTGTTCTTAAAATTCAGGGAATTAGCAAAGAGCTTTTTGTCCTCTTTTCTTGAAAAAAGAAACAAACGACTGTTATGTGAGCTTCGGTCTCGATATCCAAATTTTCTGAAAAAAAGAAACAAAAGACTGTGAAACGAGGTTCGCGCTCGATGCCCAAAATAATAAGTATTGAATTAATCTTACAATTCGCATCCACAAAGTTATCCACACACTGGGGATAACTCTGTGGACAAGTGTGGAGAAAGAGCGGCCAGAAACGGGTTTTCCCCGAAATATGCTCTTTTTCCCGTGAACAGACTGTGGATAGACCAAACGGTTGTTCACCAAATGCACAGAGTTATCCACAGTGCCCGATTTTTATTGTCAGAATCACGTCCTAAAGTAAGAGCCAAAGCAGCACCGCCGCATCCGCGATTAGGACCGCAGTAAGCGCGCGCGTTTTCGCGCTGCGTAAGAACAGCCGCGAGGCGAATACCATCGCCGTGAGCCACAACAAATACGCAACCGTAGGCGGCGCGGGCATTGTCACCGTGACGCTGCCGCCAAAGCGCGCCACGCCGAGGATCACGTCCAGCGCGACGCGGGCAATCCAGCAAACAACGTTGCCCAGCGGAAGCCAGACATAGGAGAACAGCACGCCGATAAACGCCGGAATCAAAAACACGCCGGAGATCGGAATCACGAACAGATTTGTCACCAGCGACAATAATTGCGCCTGCTCAAAGAAATAGCAGCTCGTCGGCAGCGTGCCGATCACCACCGCCGCGCTCGCGCCGAGTAACCCCGCGGCGGAGGAACCGAGGCGCATCAGCGGCTTTTGAAAGATCGGCGCCAGCAGGATCATAGACAGAACGGCGATGAACGAAAGCTGAAACCCGGCATTCCAGAGCGCATAGGGATTGTAGAGCAAAATGAGCACAAACGACGCGGCGAGTGAGCTAGTCGCGTCCAACCGCCGCCGGAGCGGAAACGCCAGTAGTCCGACCGTCAACATGATCGCGCTGCGTACCACCGGCGGAGAAAATGCGGTGATTGCCGCATAAAGCGCGCAAAACAGCGTCACCGCGCCAAAGCGCACCCACGCGTTTTTGCGAAAGAGCAGCGAAAATGCAACCGCAAGCAACGCCACATGTAAGCCGGAGACCGAGAGCAGATGCGCAATTCCAGTATTTCGAAACGCGGTCATCATCTCGTCGTCTATGTCGGATACGTCGCCCAGAATCATACCTTTGGCTTCGCCGGGCGCGTTTGGAAAAAGCAGCGCGATGCGGTTACCGATGGCTACCCGTATATTGAGCAAAGTACCATATACATCCCGCGGGGACTGCCAGAGCACGCTTACCTCGCCGCGCGCAAACGCGATGTCGAACACCTTATTGTAGCGGTCGTTGAGCCGATATTTTTCGGCGGACGCGGTGACGCTCGCATCGGTTGAAATCACTTGCCCGTAGGCTGGCGTTTCGGAAAAGCGCGCAAAAAGCCTGAGCCTGCCGGAGATCGGGGTGCCGTTGAGGGTTGCATCTGCGAGGTAGACGCGATAGCTTCCGTCCTCGCGCGCTTCCGGCGTCTCGCAGATTCTGCCCTGCACCGTCCCTTCGCCAACGGGAACCGAAACGGGCGCTGCCAGCGCGACACGCACAAACCCCACCGCTAGAAAGACGAGAAACACCGCCCACATCGCTTTTTTGAGGACACGTGCAGCAACAGCGCAAAAGAGAAGAACCAATACCGCGATCAGCGCGCGGACGAGCGAAAACCCGTCGCCAATGAGCAGGCCGAAGAGCAACCCGATTGCGGCGACGGCGACCGGCCGCGCGTGAAACAACGGAGGATTATTCGCCTCCGGCGCAGGCGCGGTTTGCGCAATCATACTCGATTGAATTGTTTGATTTTTCTGCGGCATCGGGTTGAGTTAATCATACACAAACGCATTTGTCAATTCTGCGTTTGCGATCGATTTATGCATTATAAAAACGAATATCGTCCGCCCGCAAATACCATCCGTCCTTTGTTGAACGAACCACCACTTGAATGGTATACTACATACGATATGAGAATTTCCCGCGATTTTTGCGCGGGCGGACAGGAAAGAACACACGATGAAATGGCTGGAAATCTGCGTTTATACAACCGACGCCGGGCTGGACGCGGTGATATTTGCGTTTTCGAACGCGGGGCTCGATCAGGTGAGCATTGAGGAAAGCCACGAGCGCGCGATGGCGTTTTTAAATGAGCGCGTGGTGTATTGGGACTATGCGGACGCGGACAAAGTCGGCGTAGACGAACCTTGCGTGAAAGCGTATGTTGCCGATGTGCCGGATAGCGTTGCCGTGGTGGGGGACGTTAAGCGCGGGATCGCGCAACTGCGTGAAACCGACCTTGGCTACGACGCGGGGACTCTTTCCGTCGTGATCAACCGCATGGACGACGCGGACTGGGAAAACAACTGGAAAGCCTACTATAAACCGCTCAAGATTGGCAATCGGCTCTATGTGCTGCCCTGCTGGATTGAGGAGAGCGCGCCGGACAACCGGGTCACGCTCAAGCTCGACCCCGGCGTAGCCTTCGGCACGGGCGAACACCACACCACACGGATGTGCCTGGAATTATTGGAAACCGTGGTGAAACCCGGCGACGACATGCTCGATCTCGGCTGCGGCAGCGGGATTCTCTCCGTCGCATCGGTTTTATTGGGGGCAAAGCACGCCGTCGCGGTGGACATAGACCCCGTGGCAGAGCACGTCGCCCTCGAAAACGCCGCGATGAACGGCGTGACTCCCGCGCAATACGATGTGCTGATCGGAGACTTGCTCTCGGATGAAGCGCTGCAAACGCGCATCCGCCGCGGTTACGACGTGGTCGCCGCAAACATTGTCGCGGGGGTCATCATCGCCATCGCGCCGTTTGCGAAAACCTGCTGCAAGCCGGGCGCGCCGTTTATCGTCTCCGGCATCATCGACGAGCGGGAGGACGAGGTGAAGCAGGCGCTGATCCGCGCGGGCTTCACGGTCGAGGAGATTTTGCGCAGCGAAGGCTGGGTCGCGATGCTGCTGCGCGCGTAATTCGATTAGAAGAAGAATCAAGCTATCATCTAGAAGAAGAATCAAGTTATCATCGATCACGCAATAAAAAATAAGGATACTTCATGCGCAGATTTTTTTGCGACAACATCACAACCACAACCGCCACCATCACGAGTGACGATGCGCACCACATCTCCCGCGTGCTCCGCATGAAAGCGGGGGATGCGCTCTCGCTCTGCGACGGCGCGGGGAACGAATATAGCGCCGTGATCACCTCCGTTTCGCCGGAGGCGGTCGTCTGCGCGCTCGGCGAACAGCACCAGAGCGAGGCGGAAAGCCCCGTTAAAGTGACGCTGTTTCAGTGCCTGCCCAAGACGGGCAAGATGGAGCTGATCGTGCAAAAATGCACGGAACTCGGCGTATTTGCCGTCGTTCCCGTTTTCTCTACACGTTGCGTGGTGCAGCCGGGTAAAGATTACGACAAAAAACGCGAGCGATACAACCGCGTCGCGCTGGAGGCGGCAAAGCAAAGCCGCCGCGCGATGGTGCCGCAGGTGCTGCCGCTCACGGAGCTCAAAAAGATCGACGTCAAATCATTTGACCTGTTTCTGGTGGCCTATGAGGACGAAACTGCCGTCACGCTCAAGCAAGCGCTTCGCGCAGCGAACGCGCCCGCAAGCATTGCGCTCCTGATCGGGCCTGAAGGCGGGCTGGAGGAAGGCGAAGTCGCTCAACTTGTCGCAGCAGGGGCTAAGAGCGTATCCCTCGGCAAGCGCATCCTCCGCACCGAAACCGCCGGAATGGCGATGCTCGCGCAGACGCTCTATGAGGTAGAGTCGTGATGGCGAGAAGAGCGATGCTGTCGCATGCACGATTTGAGGTAATCATATGAAGGCCGCGCTGACCACACTCGGCTGCAAGGTGAACCATTACGAGACCGAGGCCATGCGGGAGCTCTTCGTGCAGGATGGCTGGGAGATTGTCGATTTTTCCGATCTGGCGGATGTATACGTGATCAACACCTGCACGGTGACGCAGACAAGCGACACAAAGTCCCGCCAGATGATCGCCCGCGCGCACCGGATGAATCCGGGTGCGCTCGTCGTCGCCGTCGGCTGCTATGCGCAGACCGCGCCGGAAGCGGTCGCTAGCTTGGAAGGTGTAGGACTCGTGATCGGCACCAGCGGGCGAAAAGAGATTGTCCTTCGCGTGAAAGACGCGCTTGCTTCCAAGGCAGACGATAGTTATATTTCGCCACTATATGAGATGCGCGAATTTGAGCCGCTCTCCGCCGTGCGCGATTCGCGCACCAGAGCGACGCTCAAGATTCAGGATGGTTGCGTCAACTTCTGCTCCTACTGCATCATTCCCTATGCGCGCGGACCTCTGCGCTCCCGCCCGCTGAACGAGATCTCCGCCGAGGTCACGTTGCTCGCGAAAGAAGGCTACAAAGAGATTGTACTCACGGGTATTCACCTCGCGAGCTACGGGCGCGACCTCGCCAAAGAAAGCACGACGCTGCTGGACGCAATCTCCCGCGCGAGCGAGTCGGACGGCATCCGCCGCATTCGGCTTGGATCGCTGGAGCCGCTGTTTGTGACCGAATCTGTCGCAAAGGCGCTCGCGGAGAACCCGAAGATTTGCAGGCAGTTTCACCTTTCGCTCCAGAGCGGGTCAAACACAGTGCTGAAACGCATGAACCGCAAATATTCGGCGGAGGAATATCTCTCCGCTCTCGCGCTCCTGCGCAAATATATGCCGGATTGCGCCGTGACCACGGACGTGATCGCGGGCTTTTGCGGCGAGACGGAGGAGGAGCACACCGAGACGCTCGCGTTTTGCAAACAGGCGGCGTTCGCGCGGATGCATGTATTTCCCTTTTCCCTGCGCAAAGGGACAAAGGCGGAAACTCTGCCGGGGCAACTGCCCAAGGGAATCAAAGAAGCACGCGCAAAAGAACTGATCGCGCTCGGCAAAGAACTCACGCAGGCATATCTGACCGCGCAGGTCGGCAGCGTGGTCGAGGTGCTGGCGGAAAGCGGCGGCGCAGGCTACAGCGGCAACTACATCCGCGTGAAAACCGACGTGCCGGAGGGCGAGATCGTCCGCATCCAGATAGAAGGATTTGAGGGCGAGACTGCCTTTGGAAAAAGGCTGGACTAACAAATTTCGCGCGCATTTTTGCCCGCTTGGCAAACGTAAATCGATTGATTTCACGCGTTGAATCAGAGTAAAATAAGAAAAAGGAGTTGAGAAGAATTGAGCAACTGCATTTTTTGCAAAATCGTCGCGGGGGAAATCCCTTCGAGAAAAGTGTATGAGGACGATCAGGTGATCGCATTCCACGACATAGAGCCGCAGTCTCCCGTGCATGTGCTCGTGGTTCCGAAAAAGCACATCGCAGGCGTCAACGAAATGACCGCCGAGGATGAGGCCATCGTCGGTCACGCGTACTCGGTCATCAGCAAGCTCGTCAAAGAGTTGGGGATAGATGAAACCGGCTACCGCGTGGTCGTCAACAGCGGCAAAGACGGACAGCAGAGCGTGCCGCACCTGCATTTTCATATTCTCGGCGGAAGGCTGCTTGCCTGGCCTCCGGGTTGAAAACAAATTTTTCCGATCAAGGGGAGAGCAAAAACTCTTCTCTTTTTTTGTTTTAATTAACACTGTGTTGAATATCTCGTTGTAAAATGCTGTTCAATCCGCGATTTCGGTCTTTCACAAAGAATTCGGGGCGGTGGTGTGCAAAGTATGTTACTATTAAGGTAACGAAAATACGAGAGGACACCTCCCGCATGCCTTTAACACTCGGAACACGCCTGCTGCGTATGCAGCTACGGCTGACCAAACCCATTGCGCGATTCGCCACCATTGATGACGCGAGAAAAGCGCAGGATCAGTTGGGCCGTATGTCGGCCGAAATTTTTAAAACGAAAGTCAACTTTGAACAAGTCGATTTTAAACGATTCGCCGCTAGCTTTGCAGTATCTACTGCTTGTGAATCGCCTTGCGATCGTGTGGTGCTCTATCTGCACGGCGGCGGTTACACGGCGGGCGGGCTGGACTACGCCAAAGGTTTTGGCGCACTGCTCGCTTCCCAGACGCAGCTCACCGTGCTCTGCGTGGCCTATCGCCTCGCACCGGAAAACAAGTTTCCCGCCGCGCAGGACGACGCGATGACTGCCTACCAATATCTGCTCGCCTCGGGTTATGCGCCGGAGCACATCGCCATCGCGGGCGAGAGCGCGGGCGGCGGGCTGGCGTTGAGTTTGGTGTTACGTCTACGGGACGAAGGGCTTCCCCTTCCAGCCTGTATCGTAACCCTCTCCCCATGGACGGATTTGATGCTTTCCGGCCCCTCTTATAGCAACAATATCCGCCTCGATCCCACGCTTATTCGCGAATCATTGGCGTATTACGCCATTGCCTACGCAGCGGGGCATGAAAACGAGCCTTATGTTTCCCCCGTGCTGGGCGATTATACCGGTTTTCCGCCCTGCTTACTCTTCGCCGGCAGCGATGAAATTTTACTATCGGACGCGAAGACCGTGTATAAACGGCTCAAAAAGGCGAACGTACCGTGCAAACTCATCGTCGCGGAAGGCATGTGGCACGTTTATCCGCTTTACGGTACGCCAGAAGGCAAAATAGCCATCGAGGAGATCACCCGATTTATTCGAACACAGCTGGGCATGGATCAGCAAGATTCCGCAGAGGAAGCAATCGTTCCAGCCTAATAAAAGGACACGTTATGCCAACGAACAAAAAACCGACAAAATGGATGAAGCTTGACAACGCGGCGCTCATTTACCCCGCGACGATGAACCGCAGTTGGACGGCGCTGTTCCGCCTCTCCGCAACACTGACGGAACCCATAGACGAAGACATACTCGAGGTTGCGCAAAAGCGCACGATGCGCCGCCTACCTTGGTTTGCCTATAAACTCAAGCGCGGTCTTTTCTGGTTCTTTTTGGAGCACAGTAAAGATCTGCCTAAGATTGAGCAGGATGTCGCCAATCCTTGCGTACGCATGCGCCTCGACGAAAACGACGGCTATTGCATGCGCGTGCGCTATTATCAAAACCGCATCGCGGTAGAGTATTTTCATGTGCTGACCGACGGCACGGGCGGGCTGGTATTTCTGCAAACGCTCGTTGCCGAATATCTGCGCCTGAAATACGGCGCGAACATTCCCAGAGGGGATAAGATTCTCGATTGCTCTGAAGACCCGCGCCCGGAGGAGGCGGAGGACAGCTTTGCCGTGCATTCCGGAAAGATCACGCAGACGCGAAAGGAAGCCAAGGCCTACCACATCACCGGCACGGATGAGCGCAACGGGTTTGTACACATCATCACCGGTTCAATGAACGCGGAAGATGTGCTCGCCAAAGCCCGCGAAAAGGGCGTTAGCGTTACCGAATACCTCACCGCGGCGCTGATCCTCTCGATTGACGCCATCCAGCGCAGAAAGGTGCCGAGCGTACACAAGTATCAACCCGTCAAGCTCTCGGTGCCGATCAATCTTCGAAACGTTTTCCCCAGCAAAACACTGCGTAACTTTGCCAATTACGTCAACCTCGGCATCGACCCGCGGCTTGGCGAATATACTTTCGACGAAACGCTGAACATCGTGCACCACACCATGGCGATGGAGGTCACGAAAAAACTGCTCAACGTCAAGATCACCACCAACGTCCTCTCGGAGCGAAACACCATTTTGCGGCTCACGCCGTTGTTTCTGAAGAACATGGCGCTCAAATATGTCTATTCGCAGGTGGGCGACGTGCTCTCCACCACCACGCTGAGTAACCTCGGCGTAGCAAAGCTGCCCGCCGAGATGGCGCAGTATGTGCGCCGCATGGACTTTATCCTGGGTCCGCTGGTGGACAATCGCGTCTGCTCCGCAGCGATTACCTACAACGGCAGGCTTCGCATCAACTTTACGCGTACCATCGAAGAGCCGCTGCTGGAGCGGGAGTTTCTCACCCGCCTCGTCAAGCTCGGCATTCCGGTAAAAGTCGAGAGCAATCAGCAGAATTAACTTTTTTCGCAAACCAACCGGCGGCACTTGCCGCATGACGACAAGCAGAGTTCAATTTTTAGCAAACCAACCGGCGGTGCTTGCCGCAAGGCGACAAGTTGGAAGCAAGTACGATAGGCGGTGAACTGCCGCAAGATACAAGATTCGCACGAAATGCGGAGGGAATTGTTTATGAGTTATTGCGTGAACTGCGGCGTAGAGCTGCAAAAAAGCGAGCCGCGCTGCCCGCTTTGCGGTACAGAGGTCATCAACCCCAATGAGATCAACGAAGAAATGCCCATCCGTCCGTATCCGTCACACGTCGAACACCTCGATAAAACGGTGGATCAGCGGTATATTGCGTCGTTTATCTCGCTGCTGCTGCTCATTCCGCTCTTTACCACGATGCTTGCCAACATCTTCGTGAGCAAAGAGCTTACATGGAGCTATCTCGTGCTTGGCGGCGAACTGGTGCTCTTTTCTGTGTTCCTGTTGCCGATGATTGCGCGCATGCCAAAGGTTTTGTATGCGGTCGTCGACGCGGCGGCGATCAGCGTGCTGCTGCTGCTCATCCTTGTGCTGACGCATAGCAGTTGGAGCTGGTTTTTGCTGCTGGGGCTGCCGATTACGGTGCTGACCACGTTGATGTTCTGGTTCTTTTCCGTCATGGCTGATCCGAAATGCCGTATTTCGGTGTTTGTCCGCTTCACCTTCGGGCTCACTTGCGTGGGGCTTCTGGCGGTTGCCATCGAGATACTCATCGGGGTATATAACCACGCCGTCGTCTGGCCGACATGGTCTTTGTATGTGCTCTTCCCCTGCATCGTGCTCGCCACCGCGCTGCTGCTGCTTAACCGCAGAGCTCGGGTGAAAGAGGAGATTCGGAAGAGGTTTTACTTCTAAACATCTAACCAACACAAAACATAAGCAACAAAAAAACCGCCGAAAGATTTTTTTCTTCGGCGGTTTTTGTTTGCCTATCAGTCTAGTAGAAAAATCTGTTATTCTTTTTCTTCCGGCTTGTCCTCTGCCATCGGTTCTTCCGGCTTGGCTTCGGCTTCGGGCTCTGTTTCGGTTTCGGATGCTTTAACTTCCGCCGCCTCGGCTTCACCCTTCTTTTTCTTCTTGGGCTCTTCCTCCAACGGAATCGGCAGATCGAGCACGGTCTTTTTCAGCGCGCCGAGTTTAACGAGCAACAGCAGCGCGACGCCGCCGAGAATGACGAAGATGCTGATGAACTGACTCGTGGACAGTGCGCCGACAAAGCCGCGCTCATCGCTGCGGAAAAACTCGATCGTGAAGCGCCACACACCATAGAGCACCATATACCAGCCGGAGATGCTGCCAAACGGCTTCTTTTTCGTGAGCCGCCAGACGAGGAACGCGCAAAGCAAAAACAGAAACGCGCTCTCCATCAACTGCGTCGGCAGCAGCGGAATGCCCGCCGGAGCAGCGCCGCCCGCAGGGAACACGACCGAAATCGGCGTGACGCACTTCATGCCATAGCAGCAGCCCGCAAAGTAGCAGCCGATGCGTCCGAATGCATGGCCGATGACCAGCGCGGGGATGAAATAATCCGTCAGCGCAAAGAACGGCAGCTTCTTGATCAGCGCAAAAATCGCAATGCCGCCAAGACCGCCGATGAGCGCGCCGTAAAACACGAACCCTTCGCGCAGCGTATGCAGCAGGTAGCTGGGATCTGCGATGATCTGATCGATCTCAACCAGCCAGTAGAGCACTTTTGAGCCGATAAAGCCGAGAATAATTGCCCAGAGCGCGGCGGAAAGCGCATGATCTTCCGAAAATCGCGTGTGCTTTCTGGTAAACCCCAGCAAAACAAATGCGGCAAGCATTCCGATTGCGGACATCACGCCATACATGGGAATCGTTAGCCCGAAAGCCTGAAAAGATGGTAACATATTGCTCCTCAACGTCTAGAGTGTTACGAAACGGAGGGGGAACCCCCGCCGCAGTGTTGCATCAATGGAGGATGCTCGACATATCGGCATAATTCCACAAGCCCGCAAACGCAACGACACCTAAGGCGATGACCAGCAAAGTGATCAGGATCGTGATGATACCCGCGATGAGGCCGACGATGCTCGTGACGTAGCCCGCGGTGTTCATGCTGTTTTCCTTAAAGCCGTGCGCTTCCGCAAACTTGCGGTTGGAGCGGCTCATGGTAAGACCCACGATGGCGAGTACGAGACCCACGAGCGGAAACCAAACCACAACCAGACTCACGATACCGAGCACCATTGCGGTGACGGACTGCTTGTTGTGAGACTGCTGTTCGGGGGTTAATGGTGTTGTATACTGTTCCATAAACTGCGCCTCCTTATAATAACGTTTGGGTAATTGTTGTTCGTAACATGTTTCGCGCGGTCAAATCTCCGCGCGCTTGAATGTTTCAAATTGTATCACGATTTTTTGGTGGCGTAAAGCGAGGGAGCTTGCGTATTGTTTTCCTTCTTTCGCACATTCTTTTTTCAAAAAGCTTCCTCTTTCATAACCTCCCCAAGAATTGACAAACCACCTCAAAGAGGATATCCTACATATTTAGGATAGTTTCGGAGGATTTTGTTTCATGCAGGAACGTTACGACCCACAGGCGATCGAAGCCAAGTGGCAAAAAATCTGGACGGACACCCGCTGTTTTGAGGCGGTCACCGGCTCGGAAAAACCCAAATATTTCCCGATGATCGAGTTCCCCTACCCCTCCGGGCAGGGTCTGCACGTCGGTCATCCGCGCCCGTTTACCGCCATGGACGTCATCGCGCGCAAACGCAGGCTTGAAGGCTACAACGTGCTTTACCCCATCGGCTACGACGCATTCGGCCTGCCGACGGAGAACTACGCCATCAAGACCGGCATCCATCCGGCCAAGGTGACGCACGACAACATCATCCGTTTCCGCAACCAGCTGCAACGGCTCGGTTATTCATTTGATTACTCCCGCGAGGTCAACACTTCTGACCCCGACTACTATAAATGGACGCAGTGGATCTTCCTCAAGTTCTTTGAACAGGGGCTTGCCTACAAGGCGGAGATACCGATCAACTTCTGCACAAGCTGCAAAGTCGGCCTCGCCAACGAAGAGGTGGTCGACGGTGTTTGCGAACGCTGCGGCGGCGAAGTGGTGCGCATGGTGCGCTCACAGTGGATGCTGAAGATCACGGCCTATGCCCAGCGGCTCATCGACGACCTCGACACCGTGGACTATCTCGAAAAGATCAAGTCTCAGCAGATCAACTGGATCGGCAGAAGCGAAGGCGCGCTGGTCAACTTTGCGCTCGCCGGAACAGACGAGAAGCTGACGGTCTTCACCACGCGCCCGGACACGCTCTTTGGCGCGACCTATATGGTCGTCTCGCCGGAGCATCCGCTGATTGAACAATATCACGACCGCATCACAAACATTGCGGACGTTCACGCTTATCAAAAAGCAGCCGCGATCAAGAGCGATTTTGAACGCAGCGAACTGGCAAAAGATAAGACGGGCGTGCCGCTCGACGGCATTTTCGCTATCAACCCCGTAAACGGAAAACAGATCCCCATCTGGACGAGCGATTATGTCCTCATGGGTTACGGCACAGGCGCAATCATGGCGGTTCCCGCGCATGACGAGCGCGACTATGCGTTTGCCAAGGTGTTCGGGCTTCTGATTATCGAAGTCGTCGCGGGCGGCGACATTGAGAAAGAAGCGTACACCGACTGCGCCCACGGGAAGATGGTCAACTCCGGCTTCCTCGATGGCATGGAGGTGGACAAAGCCATCCCCGCGATCATCGACCGCCTCGTCAAAGAGGGCATCGGCGAGCGCAAGGTAAACTTCAAGCTCCGTGACTGGGTCTTCTCCCGCCAGCGTTACTGGGGCGAACCCATTCCGCTGGTCTATTGCGAAACCTGCGGCTGGGTGCCGATTCCCTATGATCAGCTCCCGTTGGAGTTGCCGATGTTGGACGATTTTTCGCCCACCGACGACGGCAGCAGCTGCCTCGCCCGCGCGAAAGACTGGCTGCACACCACCTGCCCCAAGTGCGGCGGAAGCGCCACCCGCGAGGCGGACACAATGCCCAACTGGGCGGGTTCAAGCTGGTATTTCCTGCGCTATACCGACGCGCACAACGATAAAGAATTCGCCTCCCGCGAGGCACTCGACTACTGGACGCCGGTCGACTGGTACAACGGCGGCATGGAGCACACGACGCTGCATTTGCTCTACTCCCGCTTCTGGCATAAGTTCCTCTTCGACCTCGGCCTCGTTCCGACGAGCGAACCCTACATGAAGCGCACCAGCCACGGCATGGTCCTCGGCAGCAACGGCGAGAAGATGAGCAAATCCCGCGGAAACGTGGTCAACCCCGACGATTATATCCCGACCTATGGCGCGGACAGCTTCCGCACCTATATCATGTTCATGGGCGCGTTTGACCAGCCGATCCCCTGGAATGAGCAAGGCACGCGCGGCTGCCGCCGGTTTTTAGACCGCGTCTGGGCGCTGCAGGATATGGTCAACGGCACGGGTGACACCGACGCCGAGATGAAGAAAAAGGTGCACGCCACCATTAAAAAGGTTGGCGAGGATTACGAGCGCATGAAGTATAACACCGCCATCGCCACCATGATGGCGCTGACGAACGACTTCTACGCCAAAGGCACGCTCACCAAGGATGAGCTGCACACGCTGGTACTATTGCTTGCTCCCGTTGCCCCGCATATCAGTGAGGAGATCAACGAAGCCTTAGGCAACGCACCGCTCATGAACGAGTCCTGGCCTGTTTACGACGAGAGCGCTCTGGTCGAGGACGAAGTGGAATACGGCATTCAGGTCAACGGCAAGGTGCGCGGACGCATTACGCTACCCCTCTCGCTGGACACCAAAGAGGTCGAAGCGCAAGCACTCGCCTGTGAGGACGTCAAGCCGCATCTGGAAGGCAAGACCGTTCGCAAGATCATCGTGGTCAAAAACATCGTCAACATCGTGGTTGGCTAACATCGACAAAGCAACACAAAACGGCGCGTAGTGATCCGCGCCGTTTGTTTGTAGTTTCAGTCTAAATTATGCCGCTTCTTTATTAGCCAACCCAAACCCCGTTTGGCGGTTGCAGACCACGATGGTGACATACAGCGCTGCAAGGCACGCGAGCAGGTAAAATGGCAGCCACGAAAACCCAAAATCCTGACCGATCCAGCCTACGAGCGGTGGCATGAGCGTCCCCCCCACATACGCCGACGCCATCTGCAAGCCGATAATCGCCTGCGAATAGTTTGCGCCGAAGCGCTGTGGCGTAATGTGGATGAGGTTCGGGAACACCGGCGCGCAACCGAGTCCAAAGAGCAATAATCCCACAAGCGAGAAATCCTGTGGCAGCGGGAGCGCAAGCAGCAACGCGCCCAGCACCGCGATGGCGAGACCGACATTGATCAGCGTGCGTTCCTTGACCCGCATGGCGAGCAAGCCTGAGATCATACGCCCACCCATGATGCCGAAGAAAAACAGCGAACCCCAGCTTGCGGCGACGCTTGGTTCGACCCCGCGGACGCTCACAAAATACGTCGCGGCCCAGAGACCCACGCTGGCCTCGCCCGCGCAATAGAAGAAGAACGCGAGCACGGCGAAGATCGCGCCGCGTTTTTTGATTGCCGTGCGGTTGTCGATCTCGATCGGACCGCCGAGTAATTCGTCAGGCGAAGCATGCGACGCCTTTCCCCAGAGCGGCAACGTGAGAAGCATCACCGCCGCCAACGAAAGCTGAATAATCGACACAAAGCGATAGCCACCCTGCCAATTGCCGTTCTGCTTGAGAAACTGCGACATAATCAGCGGACTGATGGTCGCCCCAACTCCCCAGAAACTATGCAGAAAGCTCATGTGGCTTGCCTTGTAATGCAGCGCCACGTAGTTATTCAGCGCGGCATCGATGGCGCCGCCGCCGAGCCCCAGGGGTACAGCGAACAGCATCAGCAAAACAAAACTCTTGGTAAACGAAATCGCCAAGAGCGCGCTTGCCGTGAGCAGCACACAAGCCGCCGTTACCCCGCCCGTGCCGAACCGACGGATCACGCGAACGGAGACAAGGCTCGAAATCACCGTGCCGACAGTGATGGCGATGGAGACGAACCCGGCATAGGACAACGGGACGCCAAGTTGCGCGTAAGCCACCGGCCACGCCGCGCCGAGCAAAGAGTCCGGCAGGCCGAGGCTGATGAACGCAAGATAGATGATGATCAATAAAATAGTAGCCATGCGCGTATTCTATCGGGTTTTTGCGTGCTTGAAAAGAGTCTTTTTCTCTCTGCGGCGCAAAATTGCTGAATTCTGGTGGAATCGTTGTATGCTACGCGCCGGCAAATGCTCGTTCACAAAAATGTTGCCATTGTTGCGTGGTTTTTCCCACATGTATCCGATATACTCCTCCTATGCAAACAAAAGCGCAAACAACCCCATCTACCCCCGCGACAAAGGGGCAAAAGATCGCCACAATCGTCTCGATTGCGGTGTTTCTGATTGCAATGATAGTATTGACCGTTTTCGTTGGGGGTCCAATCATCAAAACGCTTGGCGACCCCACGTCGTTTCGCGTCTGGGTTGATGAACACGGCATCTGGGGGCGCGTGCTTTTCGTCGGCGTGATCGTTTTGCAAGTGATCGTGGCGTTCATCCCCGCCGAACCGCTGGAGATTGCCGCGGGCTATGCCTTTGGCGCGGTTTGGGGCACGCTGCTGGATTGGCTCGGGCTTGTGATCGGCACCACCATCGTGTTTCTCTTCGTGCGCAAGATTGGCGTCAAGGCCGTTGAGGTGTTTTTCCCGCGGGAGAAAATTGATTCCATCAAGTATCTCAATAACGAAAAGACGCTCAACGCAACGGCGTTCATTCTTTTTCTCATACCCGGCACACCGAAAGATTTTCTGACCTATGTGGCGGGGCTCACGAAGATTCGCCTGCTGCCTTGGATTCTGCTCACCAGCATTGCGCGGATTCCATCCGTCGTCACCAGCACCATCAGCGGCAACGCTTTGGGGCAGAAAGATTACGGCCTCGCAATCGGTGTGTTCGCCGCAACGGCGGTCGTCTCCGGCGTGGGTCTCCTGCTCTACCAACGGGCGCAAAAAAAACGCATGCAGCGCGAAGCGGCGCAGTTGCTCGCGAGTCAGCCGCTGGCAGAATATGATGATCTAATCCCCGATCTGCCTACCGATGAACCCGCCGAAACCGCGACAAACGAAAGAAAATAGCACGATCTTCCAGCGAATAGTTACTTTTAACCTGCGCCCGTTTTTGCGGGCGTTTTTTTATGTTTTCTTTACCGAACTATTACATGCCGTTTTTTTCAACTCAAAAACACATATATTTGTTACGGGTTGGTTATGTAATCGCAATCTCGCCACGCCGGCTCAAACCAGTCGCAACGACACAATTTTGTCCGCGCATTTTGCAATCGATCCCGCTTTGCCATGCAGCAACGCCCGCCGGACGGTAAAACATGTTTGTATAGATATTCTTCGCTTTTTTGTGTATATTCACGAGTCTATCCACACCATCCACATAGTTATCCACAGCGTTTGTCGTTGATTTGCGCGTTTTTCTAAAGTTTTCCACATGAATCGCCTTGAATACGGCATATGTACTGTGGACAAAAATTATAAGAATGCAGTGTGCGGCACTCATAGACTATGCAATTATGGCGCAACTATGTCCATGCGTTTTTGCAGTTTCAACTGTCAAAAGTACATTGTAACATGTAAAAATCATACGATTTACGGCGAAAACAAGACCGTTTTTGATCGATTTTCCCCCACCTGAAACTCTGACTTTTTGACGTATGGTTACGAAATACCTGTTGCAATGTTACGCGAACGGCGTTTGATTGCGATTTTATGCGCAAAAAAAGAGCGCGCGGTTTTCCGCACACTCATTTGAAATTGTCTTCTTCTTTTTTGCGCTTGCAGCTAGCCGCTATATTCCTTCAGATGTTTCTTCGATAAAAAGAAAAAGCAATCTTTACAACGCCTCAGATGTATCTTCGATAGAGAGATAAGGGATCGCGTTCAGCGAGAGATCATCCAGTTGCCCGCGCATCAGTTTACCGTAGGCCGCGCTGCCAACCATGGCGGCGTTGTCGGTGCAGTAGGCAAACGCGGGGCAGTAAAACGAAATGCCCGCGGCCTTTGCCCGAGCCTCCATCGCCTCCCGCAGGGCGCGGTTTGCCGAGACACCGCCCGCCAGCGCGAGTTTCTTGCCCGCTTCACCCGCCTGCGCCTTTGTCGCGCGGACGGATTTCTCCGCGAGGATATCCACAACCGTTTTTTGAAACGAGGCGGCGAGATCCGCGCGGTTCATCTCTTCACCTGCCTGTTCGGCGTTGTGCAGGCGATTGACGACCGCGGTCTTGATGCCGGAAAAGCTGAAGTCGTACCCATCCCCTTCGTTGAATGCGGAGTGGAAGCGGTAGCGGTTCGGGTCACCTTCCAGCGCGAGTTTTTCCAGGTTTGGCCCGCCAGGGTAACTAAGCCCCAGCACACGCGCGACCTTATCGAAAGCCTCACCCGCCGCGTCGTCCCGCGTGCGCCCGATCAGGCGGTAACGATCATAATCCTCCACCGCGATGATGTGGCTATGCCCGCCGGAAGCGACAAGACAGGTAAACGGCGGCTCTAATTCGGGGTAGCTTAAGTAGTTTGCCGCGATGTGAGACGCGATGTGATGCACGCCCAAAAACGGCAGCCCCGCCGCGTAGGCAAGGCCTTTTGCGTAACTCAATCCAACAAGCAACGCGCCGACGAGCCCGGGGCCGTTTGTTACGGCGACGGCGTCCAGCTCGCTTAGCTTCAGATTTGCCTGATCCAGCGCAAGCTGCACCACGGAGCCGATCTTCTGAACATGGCTGCGCGAAGCAATCTCCGGAACCACGCCGCCAAAAGGCATATGCAGCGGAATCTGCGTATGAATAACGTTACTCAAAACCGTCCGCCCGTTTTCAACCACGGCAGCGGCAGTCTCATCGCATGAGGTCTCGATTGCGAGGATGCGCACCTGCGGTTTTTGCCGCAGCTCGGAGAGTTTTTCCTGCGAGGCGCATGCATAATGTGTCATGTCTTTATCAAACCAACTTTAGCTTTTTATCTTCTCTGGCGCAAAACGAATCATTCTGATTCTGCACTCTTTGTTGAAAAATATTGCCCGCTGCCGCGCGTTTGCGGCACGCCGCAACAAAATGAACCCGGTCGATCAATCGTCCAAAAAGCCAGTATCGTCATGCACTTTTGCGCTTTTCTTTTTCGGTTTTTCCGCGGGGTTTGCCTGCGGCTGTGCGCTGCGCTTCCTCTCTTGTGACGCGGGCTGTTCGGCGCGTGCGGGCGCAAGCACGGACTTTTGCGGTTGCTGCTCCTGTAAGGCTGCCTTCTTTGCTGCCGCCTCACTAGCGGCGCGCTTCTTTGCCCGCTTTTCTTCGAGCAGGCGTTGCTGCTCGGCTGTCTGCGCGGCTTCTTCCGCCGCTGCCTGCTTTTTGGCCTTATGGGCGGCGATGCGCGCGCGCTTTTCCGCCAGATGCTTTTCTTCCTCCGCGGTGCGGCGTGCGTCGTCCCGCGCTTTTTTACGGGAGGCTGTCGCGTTTTCTCGCGCTTTTTTGCGCGCAAGCGCAATTGCGCGGCGGCGTTTGTATCCATCCGAAGAGAGCACGAGCGCCATGATGCTCAGCCCGATGAGCACAACGACCACGATGCCGGCATAAAGCCCGACCTGCGCGATGATATCTGCAAAGATCTGCTCCGGTAGCATATTGATCATGCGGCTTGTTGTTCCGTCAAAGAGCCACAGATCGTTCCAAAAGAGCATTTCGTGGAAAAATGTCCAGAAATTGGAAAAATCCAGCGCCGCCCACGTACCCACAAACCCGAAAACGAGCAGGAACACGAACGAGCCGGAGAGATACCCCTGCGCCAGATATTGCGGCGCCTTGCGAAAATTGACCACCGCCGCAAAGAGGAAGAGTATCAACATAACCAGCACGCCAACATCTCGATAAGCGGCTATGGTGGTATAGATCGTCCGCACATCCGTCATATGCTCGGCTTCCTGCGGATAGTCAAACATCTGCGCCTGCGTACCGTCGATGGTGACGGTCACGTTGATGTCCTCCGCGTTACCCTCCATATAATCCACAAGGCGGTTGAAGGAGGTCACGAGGTCGGTATTGCTGATGCCCATCTTGGAGCTGATGGCGAGCTTGGTGAATTCGTTGTTGACGAATGTCTCATCGTTGATCACAAGCCCGATGGACGAAAACACCAAAATGATAATCAGCAGCATGGAAGCCAGCGTCGCCATTCCGACGGAAATAATCTTTCTCATGAAACACATTCTCCTCTAATTAGGTATATGGTAAATCGAATACGATATCTTGTTTTTTTGCGTTGCTTTTGTGCAGCGCTATTATAGCACAGCACGCATGCTTCTGCTAAAAAAAGCGCATGGTTTCGCAGAATTGACGCAGCATTGGCAAAAAGAGGCGCTATTTTTGAATTATACCACAACAGCCATATGCATAACAGACATGTGATGAGTCTGGTTGCATTTATCCGGTCACGAGTATTGCGAAATGCTTGCCAGCCGTAAAAATCCACGCTAGAATGAGAACAGCGTCCATTCATTAAGAACCTTCAGCAAACGTTCGACAACCGACCATCCAAAATATTTGCGTGCTTTTCAGCGCGCAGAAACGAGGCAATGCGTGAGCTATCGAATTTTTACCGATGCAACCAGCGACCTACCGGCAACATTTGCCGAGCAACTTCATGTGAGCGTACTCCCGATGGGATTCACCATGGAGGAGAAAGAATATTTCTATATCCCCGGGCGCTCGGATATGCCCATCGAAACCTTTTTTGATAAAATGCGGGCGGGCGTCAACGCCACCACTGCGCAGGTGAACACCTTCACGTTTATCGAGGCATTCGAGTCGGTGCTCAAGAGCGGCGAAGATGTGCTGTATATTGGCTTATCTTCCAAGCTCTCCGGCACGGTACAGTCCGCCTTCAACGCGGCGGAGGAACTCATGGTAAAGTATCCCGATCGCAAGGTGATCGTCGTCGATTCCTGCTCCGCCTCTCTCGGCGAGGGGTTACTCGTCTATTACGCCGCACGCAAGCAGTCCCTGAGTCTGGACGCGCTGGCAAAGTGGGTAGAGGAAAACAAGCTTCGATTTGTACACTGGTTTACGGTGGACGACCTGGTCTATCTCAAGCGCGGCGGGCGCGTCAGCGGAGCAACTGCTGCCATCGCCACCATTCTCAACATCAAGCCCGTGATGCATGTGGACAACGAGGGGTACCTCGTCGCGGTCGAAAAGGTACAAGGCAGAAAGAAATCTCTGCGCGCGCTCTTTGACCACATGGAAAAAACCGTCGATACCGCCGTCACCGACACAGTCTTTATTGGACACTGCGCATCGCTGACGGACGCGGAATACGTTGCCTCACTGGTGCACGAAAAATATCCGGATATGATGGTTCATATCGACGACATCGGCACAAACGTCGGCGCGCACAGCGGACCCGGCACCATCGCGCTGTTCTTTGTCGGAAACGAGCGATAAAAGCGGATTGGCGAGCTTCGCCCAAACCCCATAGCAACTTGCTACACGGCGCAAATGGCGGGAGAACCCCGCCTTTTTTGCACGCGCAACGGACTCGCTTGCTTGTCAATTCTACTGGATCGCGATAGAATGAGGAATGCCAACCACTTCACCGTTACGCACAAACTCGGTGCCGGAAGCGCTGATGCAGGGCGACACCTGCGAAGAATCGGAGGAAAGCACAGATGCAACTAACCATTGACGGCATTGTCACCGAAGTCGTCGCAGGGGAACGCCTGCTGGATATCGTCCGCCGACTCGGCCTCGACAGCACGGATTTAAAAACGCGCCCGCTCGCGGCAAACATTGCAGGCGAAACCTTTACGCTCAATTATATTCCGCTGCGCGAGGAGCACACAAACACCAACCAGCGGGTTACGCTCCGGCGCGCCATGCGCGCGGCAAACGGCGTGGTTTCGCTGCTTCGCTATGACAGCGCGCGCGGTAACCGCGTTTACGAGCGCACCATGTTGTTTGTGTTTCTGCTCGCGATGCGTGAACTTTACCCAAAGACGCGTGTACGCATCAACTACGCCGTCGGCGCGGGGCTCTTTGCCAGCGTTGGCGAGGGAATGCAATTGAGCGATGAGGACATTGACCGCATTAGAAAAGCCATGCGCGAGGTCGTAAATGCTGACCTGACGCTGGAGCGCAAGCGCGTGGACATCGACGACGCAATCGATTTCTTCTCCGCCGACGGGCAGGAAGACAAAGTGCGCCTGCTCAAATATCGCCAGTTCTCCTATTTCGATGTATACCGTCAGGACGATTATGTCGATTATTTTTACGGTGAGATGGCGCCGAGCACGGGCTACGCCGCGGTATTTGACCTGCAGGCAGAAGTAGGCGGCCTACTGCTGATCCGCCCCTCGTCCGAAGACCCGAACATACCCGCAAAACACGTTTCTTTGCCGAGGCTCGCCGGCGTCTTTTCCGAGAGCGAGGAATGGGGCAAACTCATGCACTGCGCGGTGGTTGCCGACCTCAACGATATGGTACTCAACGGCGAGGTGCGCACGCTCATTCGCGTCAACGAAGCGCTGCACGAAAAACGCTTTGCACAGCTCGCGGACGAGATCATCAAACGCGGCGCGCGTGCCATCCTCATCGCAGGCCCTTCCAGCAGCGGCAAAACCACGAGCGCAAATAGGCTCTGTACGCAACTGCGCGTGCACGGCAAAACGCCGATTCTGGTCTCGCTGGACGATTATTATCTCAACCGCGAGCAGCTCAAACCCGGACCCGACGGAAAGGTGGATCTCGAAGACATCGCAACCCTCGACATTGCGCAGTTTCAGGAGGATCTCACGCGTCTGCTCAATGGGGAGGGCGTGGAGATACCGCGTTTTGACTTCATCAATCAAAAGCGCTGCCAAACAGGGCACGAATTACACCTTGACGAAAACACGCCGTTGGTCATCGAAGGTCTGCATGGACTCAACCCCATGTTACTGCCGGATGCGGTGGATAAAAAACTGATCTTCCGCCTCTATGTCTCCGCGCTGACCACCTTAAACATCGACGACCACAACCGCGTACCGACCACATACCTCAGGCTGCTTCGCCGCATGGTGCGCGACCACGAAACGCGCGGCGCAACCGTCGAGCGCACGCTTTCGATGTGGGATAGTGTCCGCGCAGGCGAAGAAAAGTGGATTTTTCCGTTCCAGGAGGACGCGGACGCAATCTTTAACACTACGCTCATCTATGAACCGGCTGTGCTGAAAAAGCACATCTTTCCGCTGCTGAGCGCGGTGCAACCCGAAAGCATTTATTACGACGAGGCACGCTCGATCGTCAAGTTCCTGAACTACTTTGTTGAGGCAAATGTGGAGGACGAAATACCGCCCACGTCGATCCTGCGTGAATTCGTCGGCGGAAACACATTTTACCGCTGACATTGGTTTCGGCCGGTGGTTTTCCGACTTGAAGATCAATGACCCAAAGAATTCGATAGCGAATATCTCACTCTGAATTTATATATACAAATTGTGGGTTATCTATACAAATTTCACAGAAAGTCGGCGATTTCGTAACAATCTAGTTAAGAAACAGAAAACGATTCGATACGCTTGTTGACTTTACCATGCTGGCTTCGTATGATAATATATGTCCATGAAACTCCCGTTTCATCCGAACTCGACGCTCCGACATTTTAGGAGGAAAAACAAATGAAGAAAAACTTGCTTCTCAAAGCGGCAGCTGTGCTTACGATGCTCATGCTTGCCCTGGTCATCATCGTTGTCCCCGGTACGGCGCATGCTCTCATCACCGGCGCCGTCATCACTCCGGGCAGCGGAGAAAGCTATACCATCCCTGTTGGCGGTACGGTGCATCTCACCGGTTCTTATGCCGGCACAACAACCGGCACCGTAACCTACAGCTGGGCGCAATCAAGCGTGACAAATGTTTCGCTCAGCGCTGCGACCGGCGCGACCACCACGGTCACCGGCCTCGTTCCCGGCACGTCGACTACGGTCACGTTAACCGCAACCGATACGGAAGTACCGGGAGCATCGCCCACGACTACCGTCACAATCAATGTTTCCGCAATGACAATCAGCAACGCGACGCTCGCGCTCAACGGCGGCGCAACGCAGACGCTGACGGTCGGCAACATTAGCTCCGGCAGCACCACGGTTTGGACGACCAGCGACGCAGCTGTTGCCACGGTGAACGCTTCCGGTCTTGTCACAGCAGTTGGCGCGGGCACGGTATACATCGCCGCGACGAACACGCCCACCAGCGGCAGTGTTCAGGCGCTCAGTTGCTTAATCACGGTTTCGCCGATCATCACGATCACGCCCACCACACAGAATATCACCGCGGCAAGCACCGCCGGCTCGATTCAGCTGAAGGTGGAATATGGCGGAAACCTGATCACCAGCGCATCCACCGTGTCCTGGGGTAACTCCAACGCGACCGCGGGCTCGCTGACCGTTGCTCCCACGACGTTTACCGTCAGCGGCGGCACGCTCACCGCAACGGCGACGTTCCTCTCCAACTCCACGGGCGTGAACGCCACGAGCACCGTCACCGCAACGATTGCGGGCGCGGGTTCGTTCACCGCATCCAAGACTTCCAATGTCGACGTACGCACCGCGCGCTACCTCACCCTTACGGGCGACAGCACGCTGAATAAGACCGACCGTTACGGCGATTATACCCTCACGCTGCATGAAGCCAATGGTACCGTCGTCAATGACGACACCAGTGTAGTGCACTGGAGCTGGTCTTCCTCTTATCTGTCTGTCTCAAGCGCGGCGCTCAACGATAGCCGTGCCGTCATGACAGACGGTGTTGCTAGGATTCAACTCTATGGGCGTTACAACACCACATCGAGCGGTACACGCATCTATGCCTGGATCAACAGCGACTCCGGCAACAAAGTGTACTCCACCGTCGTGATTTCCGGCCTGAGCTCGCTTCCGCAGACGGGTCAGGATATGACGCTGGTCTATGTCATGGGCGGTACGGCCGCGGCTCTCCTCGCCGCAGCGGGGGTATGGTATGGCATCCGTAAGAAACGCACCGTCGCATAAGCGCGGAGACACGAGCGGACTGCCTTCTAACCGTGATGAACATCACGAAAATAACAAAAAGAGCCAACGAGAACTGCGCGCCATCCGTGCGCTTGGCCTTACTGCGATTCTGCTTGGCGTAGTCGCTCTGGTTTTGCTTGGAGTCAAGCTTTTTGAGGGGCAAACCGCGGCGGATAACGCAAACGCGTTGCTGCAAGCTTACAAAGCGCAGGCAACCGTTCAGCCTACGGTGAACCCTTCACCGGATGCGACGCAAGAAGCGACGCAGGCTGCGGCTACGACGGATGAACCAATCGGTACACCGGAACCGTCCGACTCGAACTACGAGCAAACCGACGTCAACGCGGACGCAAATGCCGCGGCTGACGCTAACCAGCATCTCGCGAACGACGGCTCGGTGACAACCAGTTCCGAATCCGGCGAATATGTACAACCGAGCGCACCTGAAGAAGTATCCGATCTGGATAAGACCATTCAGAAGATCATCAAAGCGACCGGCGAAGATGGCATGATTGGCATTCTTGAGATTCCTGAAATCAACCAGGAACTGCCCATCATTGGCAAATGGTCTTATTCGCTGCTCAAGATTTCAATCTGCCGCTACAAGGGACCGGATCCCAACGAAAAGGGCAACCTTGTTCTGATCGGGCATAACTACAAGAGCGGCGCGCACTTTGGTGACTTAAGCGAGCTTTCGGTCGGAAGCGAAGTATTCCTGACCAACGCTGCCACCGGTGAGCGCGTGCGCTATGTGGTGTATCAGGTCAAGTCGATTGCGCCAGATTCGTTCAGCGCGTTGAACTCTTATCACGGGCCGGCAGGGCTCACGCTCATGACCTGCAGGAACAACGGCACAAACCGGCTAATCGTTCGCTGTGAGCGAGAAGACGCCGTAACGACACCAACACCAGCACTAACATCGACACCGACATCCACCCCAATCAAAACGCCCTAAGTGTACGAGCACGCCCGCCGACGCAAGTTCGGCGGGCGTATTTTTGCGTTATTTGATCATTTATCAGCTTACAAATCTTATCATTTAGAATAAGAAATTTGCTCGAACTAATCATTATTAGCTATAAATCTCAGAATTAAAATTTAAAAAAGCGGCAACCTCTCGGCGACCGCTTTCCTGCTCCTAAACGAAGCAAATTAAAAATCCTTGAGCAGGTTGCCCGCAAAGAGCAAGCCGTACCCGATAAAGACAGCGATCACGCCATAGTTCGCCGGGATGAACGGAATGAGATGAAATGCCACGATCATACCGATGACAAAAATAACGAGGGACGACCAGAACGTAAACTTTTTCGGTGCGTTGAGTCTCATAACTGCATTTCCTCCTCTTGTAATCTCGATTCAAATGGACAGGTAACTCATACTCGATTTCATAAAATCAACTTCCGGCACTCGACCCGCTACTGCGGTGGTTTTTACCGGGTTGAATCGCTTTGAGTATATCAAATCTTCTTGCCCGCGTACAGTCGATTCGTCGCGTTTGATTTGTCTCAGGGAAAGTTTTACCAATGGTTTAACGTTTGGGTGCTTGCTACTCTCAGCTGTATTATCTTTAAAAATTGTTTTTGCTCAATACTTTTGTCAAAAAGCGGGCACCACCTTTTCAGGTATGCCCGCTCTCTTTTACGAAGCAGTGTTTTTCGAAAACCCGATTCTGTCGGTTTTTCTTACAGTCCCTTGATGAACAGACCGAGTACGAGCAGCAGATAGCTCAGCCCGGTGAGGATGAAACCGATCACTTGCATAATCGGGGCTGCGGAGAAGAGGTTCAGGGTTAGCAACATACCAACCACGAACGCAAAGATCGAGATCCATACTGTTACCTTTTTCGGCGGGTTAATCCTCATAACTATTACCTCCCAGATTCATTTTTTTGAATTACGCTTCCAGATTATGAAACACACGCCGGAATGATAGACATCCCCGGCGAGTAAAGCGTCGAACTACTTACATGAAGCCGAGCTTCTTGGCCTGCTCCAGATACTTGGGCAGCTCGTCAAGCGAAATCGCGACGTCATGTTTCTTGGCTAAGGTCATGAATTCCATGATGCTAACTTTTCCATCGGCAAGAATTGCGGCGACTTCCGCCTGCAGCTCTTTGTCCGTTTCGTACTGTTTCACCAGTTGTTCTACTGTTGCCATGGTTGCCACCTCCATGTATTATTTCCTTGAGTATAGCAAGACTCGCGATGGTTGTATAGATGTTTCGATGGATTTTTCTGTCGTTTCGCAACTTAATTTATTAAACAATTCGCTTGTTTTACCCGAGCCAAAAAACATTCGTGTGGATGGGTATACGGTGACCGTTTGGTTTCCTGCATAAGGCTATGAACAGAGTAAATACAGGTAAGATTTCGCCTACAAACCAAAGCATATTCTACTTCCCTCGCCAAGCGTTCGCCTCTGCATCGAACGATCCCTGAATCTACTTATCTGGGTGAACATACGAATAATCCGCGAGAAAAAACTCGCCTGCGTCCAGTTACGGCTCGCAGGCGAGTTTGATTTGTATGATTTTGTTTTGCGTGTTAGATCGTTCCCTGCGCAATCATCGCATCCGCGACTTTGGCAAACCCCGCGATGTTTGCGCCCGCTACAAGATTGTAACCCAAGCCGTTTACATCTGCCGCTTTGGCAGAACTGTCATGAATGTTTTTCATGATCGAATGCAGCTTTGCATCTACTTCCTGTTCGCTCCAACTGAGCCTCATGCTGTTCTGGCTCATCTCCAGCGCGCTCGTCGCAACACCGCCCGCGTTGACCGCCTTGCTGGGCGCCACGATCAGGTGCTTTTGCTCCATCAGGAAGTTCAGCGCGTCATTCGTCGTCGGCATGTTCGCGACCTCGATGTAGTACTTCGAGCCGGAAGCTGCAATCTTTTTCGCGCTATTGATGTTCACGTCGTTCTGCGTTGCGCACGGCATGTAGACATCTGCCTTGACGCCCCACGGCTTTTCGCCCGGGTAGAACGCGCAGCCGTAGCGGTCTGCGTAGTCTTTCACCTTGTCGCGGCCGCTGTTGCGCATCTCAATCAGATAATCGACCTTTTTGCCGGTGATGCCCTTAGGATCGTAGATGTAGCCGTCCGGGCCGGAGAGCGTGATGGCAACCGCGCCCAGCTCTTCTAACTTTTTCGCGACGCCCCAGGAGACGTTACCAAAGCCAGAGAGTGCGAAGGTCTTGCCTTCCATCTTGTCGCCTTCATGATGGAAGACCTCGTTCACGTAATACACCGCGCCGTAACCCGTCGCTTCGGGGCGAATCAGGCTACCGCCAAAGCTCATGCCTTTGCCCGTCAACACACCCGGCTCGTAGGTGCCGCGAATGCGGCGATATTGACCAAAGAGATAGCCGATTTCGCGCGCGCCGACGCCGATGTCGCCCGCCGGTACGTCGATATCGGGACCGATGTGGCGATACAGCTCCGTCATAAAAGCCTGACAGAAGCGCATGACTTCGCCGTCCGATTTGCCGCGCGGATCAAAGTCGCTGCCGCCCTTTGCGCCGCCGATTGGCAGGCTGGTCAGGCTGTTTTTAAACGTCTGCTCAAACCCTAAAAACTTCATGATGGACAGGTTGACCGAAGGATGAAAGCGTAAGCCGCCCTTGTAAGGCCCGATTGCGCCGTTGAACTGCACACGATAGCCGCGGTTTACCTGCACTCTGCCCGCGTCGTCTACCCAAGTTACGCGAAACGAAATCGCCCGCTCCGGCTCTGCCATGCGCTCCAAGAGACCGAGTTTTTCATATTCCGAATGTTTGTTGACGACCGCTTCCAGTGAAGAATACACTTCTTCTACCGTCTGCAAAAACTCTGGTTCACTTGCGTTCTTTTTCTTGATCTCTTCGAGTACCCGCTGAATATAGGCGTTCATGCCTGTCCTCCTGATGTGCTTAATTTGATAGGAAAAGTGGGAATTCGCTCAAGCTCATCATAGCCCCGCGGACACATAAAGTCAACGAATACGGCGCAATATATGAAATAATTTACGCATGCCTATTATTTTTTGAGTATGCATACACTTTTCCCGTTTTATGCAAGAAAAGCACGCTTTTCCGCGTGCTTTTGTTGCAAGGTCACAACCGAAATTGTTATAGAAATTTAGAAATTTTCGAAAGGCTCACCGTATCGTTTTTCTTGAGCGCATCTTCAACAAGCTTGCGCAGCGTTTCGTGCGAAAGAAACGGAAACAGCGCGGAGGCATCGCTCAGCTTCTGCCCCTGTTTGAGCACGGAGCTTACGATTTGATCCAGATCGTGCTCTTCAAGAAAAGGTGCAATCGCCGCAACCTGAGAGACACTACCGCCTCCCTCCACGCACGCGAGCGCAATTTTCCCCAAATCGTCCTCGTCTAAAAACGGTGCTATTGCCGCGAGTTCAGCCAGCGTACTACCGTTCTTGATTGCCTCGTGCGCGACCTTGCCGAGATCTTCCTCATCCAGAAACGGTGCAATCGCCGCGAGTTCACCCAGTGTCCCGCCGTTTTGCATGACGGTTAGCGCGATATCGCCCAAATCGTCCTCATCCAGGAACGGTGCAATCGCCGCAAGTTCATCCAGCGTCCCGCCGTTTTTCACCGCCGCTTTTGCAAGTTTGCCCAGCGTTTTCTCGCTTAAAAACGGCGCAAGGGCCGCGAGTTTGCCGATGCCGATATCAGGCGCAAGGCGGGCAGCCAGCTCGTCTAGATAGTCGTCGTCGAGAAACGGTGCGATGGAGACCAGGCTCTCCAGATTCATACCATCTTCCGGGTTGGCGCCGGATTGCTCCGCGCCCGGCATCTCGTTCGCGCGCTGTTCCTTTTCTTCTTCAATCGCTTTGACGATGCGCGTCACTTGTTTCGGTTTGAGCAGCGGCGCCGCCTCGCCCGCCTCGGAGAGGGTGATCCTCTCGTTTTTCACAAACGCTTCTTCATTGCCATCGATCACGCTGCGGATGAGATCCCCGCCGCGCCCGCCGCCGAGCAACTCGTCTACGCTCACGCCCAGCGCCTGCGCCAGCTCCGGCAGCTTGCCGATATCCGGCATGGAAGCGCCCCGCTCCCAGTTGCTGACCGCCTGAAAGCTCACGCCCATGACATCCGCCAGCGCGGGCTGCGTCATATCCTTTTCTTTTCTTAGGCGCGAAATCCGCCGCCCGATCTCCACCGCGTCAAACATATCTTTCTCCTTTAAAATTCTTTCACGTACTCCGAAACAAAACAACTAGTTCGCTCACATCTTTGACATCTGCATATACAGGAAAAACCAATGATTTTTTCTGTTATCGGATTCCCGCTCGGCTAGCATCTGCCGGTATGCGCGCTCAATCTGTTCCGGCGTGCGCTGGCGAAATAGTTGCCTCTTTGTCTGCACTCGCATTCGTGTTGCCACCGCCTTTCGTCTGTTACGCATCGATCATACAAAACGATAAGGGTGGAATCCAGCAAGTGGTGCTTGAGTTGGGGATTTTGGGCGACTCAAGCGGCGGTTGAGGGGCATTAAAACCGCGACTATCTGCGAAAAACAGCGGCAAGTACGCCGCTGTCGTTCTAAACAAACTTTTTAGAATCCTATGCCAAATACCCCATCAGCAGCGCATCCACATCCTTGAGCAGGGCGGCGAGCGTTGCCTCCAGCTGTTCCTTCGTCTTTGCCCGCGCGCCGATGTAGAGCTTCAGCTTGGGTTCGGTGCCGCTGGGGCGGATGACAATCCAGCTCTCGTCGGAGAGCAGCCAGCTGAGTGTGTCCGACTTCGGGAGCGCGATTTCGCAAATCGTGCCATCCGTGCGCTCACAGCGGCGGGCAAGATAGTCCTCCGCGGTGACGATTGCGGTGCCTGCAAACGACTTGGGTGGATTGTCGCGCAGGGATTCCATCGCGCCCGCGATCTTCTCCATACCCTCTTTGCCCTCAAGCGTATAGCTCTTGACGCTCTCGCTGTAGAAGCCATAGGTCGCGTAGATTTCATCCAGCGCATCGGAGAGCGTCATGCCCCGCTCGGCATACGAGATACACGCTTCAGCCGCGAGCATCGCCGCGCAAACCGCGTCCTTATCCCGCGCGAGCCCACCTGCGAGGAAACCAAAACTCTCCTCAAAGCCAAATAGAAACGTCTTCTCTCCGCTGGTTTGGTATTCGTCTACCTTTTCACCGATGAAGCGAAAGCCCGTCAACACGTTTTCGAGCGCGACGCCGTATGCCGCGCAGATCGCGTCCGCGAGGCGCGTGGAGACGATGCTCTTAATCACCACACCGTTGCCGGGCAGGCGGTTCTGTCGGCTCAAGGATGAGAGAATGTGCTCGAGCAGAATGCAGCCGATCTGGTTGCCTGTCAGCGTCACCCAAACATCATCCTTTGTCTTGACCGCAACGCCGAGGCGATCCGCGTCCGGGTCGGTGGCGAGGCAGACACGCGCGCCTTTTTCCTCCGCCAGCGCAATCGCGAGGCGAAACGCATTCGGGTCCTCGGGATTTGGCGCTGTCACGGTTGGGAAACGCCCGTCCGGTGCGCTCTGCTCCGGCACGGTGATCACGTTCGTCAATCCCACGCGAGAGAGCAGCTCCCGCACGGGTACCGCGCCGGAACCATGCAACGGCGTATATACGATTGGCAGACTGCCCCCGCGCCGCCGTACCAGATCAGGATCGAGCAGCAGCCCCGCAGTGGCAGTATAGTATGCTTCATCTTCCGCGCCGCCAACCAGCGTAATCGCGCCGGAATGAATCGCGGCATCATAGTCCATCGTATGCGGGCCAAACATCGGCACTCGTTCGATTTCGTCAAAAATTGCGGCTGCCTGCTCCGGCGCGGCCTGTCCGCCATACGCCCAATAGACCTTGTAGCCATTGTATTTGCTGGGGTTGTGCGAGGCGGTGATCACCACGCCCGCCATGCAGTGGAGGTGCCGCACCGCAAACGAAAGCTGCGGCACAGAGTGCAGCGTCGAGAACAAATAGGTTTTGATGCCGTTGGCGGCAAGTACGCAGGCGGTTTCTTTCGCAAACTCCGGCGAAAAGAGGCGCGAATCATAGGCGATGCAAACGCCGCGCTCTTTTGCCCCCACGCACGCGAGCAAATAATTGCTCAGCCCCTGCGTCGCCCGGCGCACCACATACCCGTTCATGCGGTTGGTGCCCGCGCCGATGATGCCGCGCAGCCCCGCCGTGCCAAATTCCAGTTCGCGGTAGAAG
>Ga0302289_1000167_pt1 | contig 36846 bp, 28 predicted proteins | sample III_Fen_N1_2_FD_194552 | JGI IMG/M metagenome (GOLD analysis project Ga0302289, IMG submission 194552) | Peat permafrost microbial communities from Stordalen Mire near Abisko, Sweden - III_Fen_N1_2 | ecosystem: Environmental > Terrestrial > Soil > Wetlands > Permafrost | place: Sweden: Abisko... | reverse complement strand
CAATTCATTATGATTGTATCACTGTTCTTAGTAATTTTAATTGGGGTTATTTTGGTGATTCAGCTAAAAAGTATGCTAAGGGAAAACCGTTTTGTCAGCTTTATCAAGGATTACACGCACGCATTAACGCACGAATTGAAAACGCCCATTAGCGGCATTTATATGTCATCATCCATGTTGGCTTCCGGCAAGTTGGAAGATAAACCGGAATCAAGACAGCTTCATTACAGAATCTGCAAGGAACAAAGTTCAAAATTGCTGAAAACTGTAGAACGCATTTTAGTGGTGGCCAAAGCCGAACACGCCGCTATCGTGCCCAACCTTGAACAGGTGGACGTGTTGCCCTTTGTGGAAAAGATTGCAGACACGTTTAGAAACAGCAATTTCAGGCAAAAGGCCCTAACCCTTTCTACCGCTTCGGAAACAGAAGGCGTGATGGGCATTATTGACCCGGTGTTGATGGAGAACGTACTCAGCAATTTGATTGATAACGCCATTAAGTATTCAAACGACACGATTGACATCCATATAACCTGCAGTGTGAAAAACAACAGCTTGTACCTTTCTGTTAAGGACAACGGATTTGGCATGAGTGAGCGAGAAATCAAGCACATTTTTGATAACTTTGAACGCGGCGACAAGGTGGAGCGGAAAGGAATCGACGGCTTTGGCATTGGTCTGAACTATGTAAATAAGGTGATCAAGGCACATAAGGGGAAGATTACTGTAAAAAGCCAAGAAGGACAAGGCAGCGAATTCATCATTGAAATACCCAATTAGGCGAAAATATGATCAAGTTATTGTTGGTAGAAGACGACGACATGTTGGGCTTCATCATTAAAGAAGGCATGGAGCTGATTGGTGAGTACGAAGTCATGTGGGTCAATAATGGTCAGAAGGGATTGGAAGCCTTTAAAACCTACAAGCCCGACGTAATTGTTTCAGATATTGAAATGCCAGTTATGTCAGGACTTGAGTTTGTGCGCAAGGTACGAGAAATTGACCAAGATACACCCATTATCCTGGAAACCTGTGTGTCTTCCAGTAAGATTATATTGGAGGCCTACGCCATCGGGATTGACAATTACATTAAGAAACCCTTCCTTCCCGATGAGTTGGATGCCTACATTCAAGGTTTGTTGCGTCGAATGGATCTGGTTGCCTCTACCAAGAAGGAGGCCTCAAACATCATCATCATGGGTGACATTGAGTTCAATACGATATTACAAACCCTGGATACGCCCGAAGGAATCATCAATTTGTCGTTGAGAGAAGCATCACTGCTTGAACTGCTATATAAAAACATTAACCGATTGGTTTCCAAGGAAATAATAGCAGAAACCATTTGGGGCGGTGAAAAATACTTTACACAACAGCGGCTTGACGTCTTTATCTATTCCATGCGCAAGTACTTATCATCTGACAGCCGCGTGCAAATTCGCACCATGCGAAGTGTCGGCTACATGCTTTGCATGGAGTGATTATTAGAAGGTGGTTACTGAGTAGGAAACCATCCGCTTCAACGTCTCGGGAGCAAGTTGGTAAGCCGGCTTGAAATCACCAGATTGCATGTATTGTAACATGCTGTTGTACAACTGGACAGCTTCCGGTTTATCCCTGATTTCAAACAACTTGGAGGTGCAAATGAGTAGACTCCCCGCTCCCACCTTAAATTCACAAATCATTCCCAATTGGAGGTTTCGTTTGGGATTATCGATGACACGAACAATGGGCGTGTACGTCGAGTCAAGCAGCGACAGGTTCAGTGCCCGACTGGTGTTGACAATGTTTATCCATTGCCAATTGGAGTGCGATTCAGTGGGGAAATTCGCAAAAAGCGGGTGCTTGGATTGAATGAACAATCCCAACGTTCCGGGAGATGTTGCAACTGCTGGCACATCGGGAAAGAAACTGCCGGGAAGGCTGTTTGAATAGATGCTGCGTATGGTTGGCAACAACAAGACCTTTCCTCCAGCTGCCAGTTGGTTCATGACGGCTTTGTTCAGCAACGAAGACACCATCACCGATTTTGGGACAGTGAGTGTTGCCGTCGGATAGACCCACAACGGGTACTCATTGCGGTAATTGGTGCTGTCCACTATAATTGAAAGGTTCAGTTTCACGGGTTTGTCAAATTCAGCCAACGAGAAGTGGATGATTCCCAGGTTTGAAACCCTGCCGTTCTTCAGCAAGGATCGAGATACACGGCCCGATTTAATCGCTTCTCCGTTTTCCCGTCGCAGTGTCCATTTAACGGTGGACGTCAACGTTTGTTTGGAAAAATTAGCTACTTCAACCACGGCTCCAAAGGTTTCGGCTTGAGACCAACAGTACTTATCGTACGCCAACAATGGAACCACATCGTTATTGAATGAACGCCACAGAGCTGGGTTTGCTTCAGTCGATGATGAAAAACCGGATACGAGGTATCCGGACAGCCCCGGCGTTCGTAAGGCCGTTTCGATGTCGGCACGGTAACACACGTTTGCAAACTTTTTGGAAGCTTGAAGGACTTCTTTGTCGGCCGCTTTCGATGAATTCTTCAACGAATAAAACGGATACTGCCTGATTGAAAAAGTTGAAATGGGAAAAGTTAGCAAACGGGCATTGGGAGACAGTTGTTTCCAGTTCATGTTGCCGGATGAAAACAAGACAAAAGAAGGATGATTTCCATAGGCCGACAAAACGGCTTTAGCTTCCTCAGGTTGGGTGTTAATTGGTAAATCGACTTGCACGTAGATGCCTATCTTGTCGGCTGCTGTGAACGCAGCTTCCGGTGGACACCAGGAAACGAAGCGGCACTGGTTAAATCCGCAGTCCTTAAGACGTTTGAATTGATCCAACCAACTTTCAACATCCATTTTAGGGAGTGCTGTTTTGGAAAAAGAACGGGACACAGTGCTTCCTCGTAGAAAAACAAGACAATTGTTAACAACATAAGACGTTCCCTTTACTTCAAACTTCCTCAATCCAAAAACGGTGGACTGTGCATCGCTCCATGCGTTCTTTTCATCTGAAATCTGCGCCGTCATTCGTAGCATGGGCTGCTTGTATTCATCCCACAGAGGCATTCGTCCTTTGATGTCGTATTGTAGCGTAATTGTCGAATCGGATTGAACACGGTAGGTGGTTGACGCTGCTTTTACGTTCAGATTACCCAATACGTACTGCAACGAAAGCTTAACGTTTATTGTTCCCTGTTGGGGTGGGTTGGTAAGGCGCAACTTCACACGAAGCTTCTTTGCGTTCAAGTCGGGTATTACGCACATGGATGATAGGTGTGTTGAGCTAGCCGCTTCCAGTTTCAATTCCCCCATCACTGTATTGGCAGTGGCTGAAGCATCATCATAGCCAGCCGATTGCAACTTGTCAATTCGAAGGGTAATGGTGTGGTCTCCAGGAGTCAACCAACGTGTAAGGTCATAGTGCTGTGGCGCAAGTATCAGGCGGGATTCACCGGCTGAATGACCGTCCACCCAAACCATCGTGTAATTTGACCGTTCAAGTATTAATTGAATGCTTTTGTCTTTCCACGACTCGGGAATGCTCACTTTTTTAGAAAACCAGGTAGGCCCAACGTCGGAATTTATGCGTTTTCCCGGCAAATCAATACCTTCTAAAAACGTTTTAACCGACCAGTTTTGTGAAATACCCTCGTTGTCAGGGTCGGGGGAAGTGGTCCATCTTCCTGAAAGGTCAATGCTGTCACGGATTTTATCTTGGGGTTTACCGCAGGAGAAAAAGCACAAAGTCAGTAAAACAAAAATTGTACAAAAGGTCGGTTTAGTTGTTTTCATGGATATGAAATGGTTGACCAAACAAATATCCGCTATTATTTTTTTACATCAAAATCATTGCCACTCGTAAGAGTCATATCAATGCAGTTGACGATGTTAATAAACGTTAACGTACTGTGTATTAGAAGGCCATAGACCCAGTTAAAAGTGCATATTTATGTACTTTAGCGGTCACATACAAGGGTCATTTCAAGCGGTTTTTTGGGGGAACAAGGTTTGTTCTATTTGCTGTAAAAGATTAACAAATAAGGTTCTAAATGGATTGGTTTATGGACTTGGTGTGGCAGGATTCTGTTGCACATACATGGCCGGAAGTACGACGGATCCTCTTGCATTGGCTTATTCGAACCAGTTCAGCAACAACGAATTATCTGCAGTAGCCTATTCCATCGTTTATCCCGTGACGATGTTCATGAGGGTTTTGACGGCTCAGTTATTAATCCTTATCTTTGCTTGATAAATGATCTATCCCGGGCATTTTGAGCAAAAAATAGGTTTTGACCAGGTCAGGCAGCGCGTGAAAGCAGCCTGCCTTAGTTCCATGGGCCAGGAATGGGTAGACGCCATGGCCTTCAGCAGTGACTATGATGCCATTCGGGAGCAACTCGACCGTAGTCAGGAGTATCAGACCCTTTTGTTGAGTTCAGAAAACCTGCCTGACTGCTATTTTTACGATGCCAGGCCTTCGTTGAAAAAAGCACGCGTTGAAGGCAGTTGGTTGGATGAGACGGAAGCCATCAACCTGCGACGATCTCTCTACTCCATTATACAAGTGGTCCATTTTTTCTCCAATGAAGAAATAGAGGCTAGCTACCCTTGTTTGTCGGCGGTGGCTAAAAGTACCCCTGTTTTTCCTGATAGTATCAAGCGGATTGACGCCGTGGTCTCACCAACCGGTGAGATACTGGACAGCGCCTCTCCACTTTTGGGAAACATACGGCAGGAACTGAGGACAACGGTCAGCAGCCTTTCTAAACGGTTGCAGCACATACTCAGACAGGCTCAGCAGGATGGCTTTGTAGACAAGGATACAGCACCCAGTGTGCGGGATGGCCGCTTGGTCATACCCATCTCACCGGCGTTTAAGCGAAAAATCAAAGGCATTGTACACGATGAATCCGCTACCGGAAAGACGGTTTACATTGAACCGGCCGAATTGGTAGAAGCCAACAACCGCATCCGTGAGTTGGAAAACGAGGAACGTCGGGAGATTATACGGATTCTGATGCAGCTGACCGACGCAATCAGACCGTATGTGATAGAGATGCAGTTCTCCTACCAGTTGTTGGCTGAATTGGACTTTTTGCGCGCAAAGACGTCTTTTTCCAAAGAAATTGGGGCTATTCGTCCTCGATTCGACAACATTCCCTGTCTTGAATGGGTGAAGGCTGTCCATCCTTTGTTGAATCTGTCGTTGCGAAAGCAACACAAACAAGTGATTCCGCTTTCCATCACGTTAACCGATAAACAGCGATTGCTCATTATTTCCGGACCGAATGCGGGTGGTAAGTCTGTTTGCCTCAAGACGGTGGGCTTATTGCAGTACATGCTGCAATGTGGCATGATGATTCCCCTGCAGGACAGTTCAAGAACCGGTTGTTTCGAACGCCTTTTTATTGATATTGGTGATGAGCAATCTATTGAGAATGACCTAAGTACCTATAGTTCCCATTTGTTGAACATGAAGTATTTCCTGAAGTATTCTCAGGAAAGAACCCTCTTGTTGATTGATGAATTTGGAACGGGAACCGAGCCCAAGATTGGCGGTGCTATTGCTGAAGCGTGCTTGAATCGATTCAATCGCCAAATGGCTTACGGGGTCATTACCACCCACTACAGCAACCTCAAGCATTTTGCCGACGACCACGAAGGGGTTATCAATGGGGCCATGTTGTACGACAGGCATGAAATGCGTCCGCTGTTTGCCTTGGAGATTGGCCGTCCGGGCAGCTCGTTTGCCGTTGAGATTGCCAGAAAAATCGGTCTGCCCGAAGATGTGATCAAAGAGGCAACTGATAGCGTGGGCAGTGACTTTGTTGATTTGGACAAGTACCTGCAAGACATTAGCAGAGACAAACGATACTGGGAAAGCAAACGACAAACTGTACGCCTGAAGGAGAAAAAGACAGAGGAGTTGGCCGTTCAATTGGAGGAGGAATTGAGCGAGCTCAAGAAGCAGCGTAAAGAAATTTTGCTCAACGCAAAACAAGAGGCAAACCGGTTGCTGGAAGATTCCAATGCAACGATTGAGTTGACCATTCGACAGATTAAGGAAGCCCAAGCTGCATCAATGGAGACGCGTGAAATTCGGAAAAACCTGCAATCGTTCAAACAATCGTTGGACGAAAAGTCTAAAGCAACAGATGAACAAATAGAACGTAAGATTCAGAAAATCAAACGTAAAGATAATAGGAAAAGAGAGGTGTCTGAATCAGATTCCAACTCCCGAAAGAGTGAAAAAATCAAACCGGTTAAAGCACTTGTTGTAGACGATACGGTACGCATCAAAGGGCAAAACGTAACTGGTACCCTTGTAGAATTGAAAGGGAAAATGGCCAAGGTTGTCTTTGGCGTGATTCAGACTACGGTTGCGTTGGATCAATTGGAAGCGGCTACTCCTGCCCCACGCAACGATTCAAATCCGTATACCACCTTGGGACGCCGTACCAGTGAAGACGTTCACGAGAAAAAGTTGCAGTTTAAGCAGGAAATCGATGTCAGGGGTATGCGTGGCGATGAAGCCCTTCAAGCGGTTATGTACTATATCGACGACGCCATTATGACGGGCGTATCTCGCGTGCGCATCCTTCACGGTACAGGAACAGGTGTGCTGCGACAGTTGATTCGTCAATACTTGGGGACGGTACAGTCTGTTAAGGACTTTCGCGATGAGCATATACAATTTGGTGGTGCCGGAATCACCGTAATTGATTTAGAATGACGTCAAGATGAAAAAGGAATACAGGTTGACCGATTGGCTCCCGACAACCAAGAAAGAGCTGGAAATCAGGGGATGGGATCAGGTGGACGTGGTCTTGTTTTCCGGAGATGCCTATGTGGATCATCCCTCATTTGGTGCCGCTGTGGTGGGTAGACTGTTGGAAGCGCAAGGACTTAGGGTAGCCATTGTACCTCAACCGGATTGGAGGAGCGACTTCAGGGACTTCACCAAGTTGGGTCGTCCACGTTTGTTTTTTGCCATTTCTGCCGGGTGCATGGATTCTATGGTCAATCATTATACAGCCAACAAGCGGTTGCGTTCGGACGATGCTTACACGGCCGGGGGAAAAGCCGGAGCCAGACCCGACTATGCTACGGTGACGTATTCCAAGATTTTAAAGCGGCTGTATCCCGACGTTCCCATCGTGATTGGGGGCATTGAAGCCTCGCTGCGCCGATTGACGCAGTACGATTATTGGTCAGATAGCCTCAAGCCTTCCATCTTGGTAGAAAGCGGCGCCGACCTGTTGGTGTACGGGATGGGGGAAAAACCCTTGATGGAACTGTGTCGTCGGCTTGATCTGGGTGAAACCATTGCGGAAATGAAGGATCTGCCACAAACAGCCTACGTTCGGCCAATTTTAACCGTGGAACCCTCAGCATCAGAGCCATCTGCTGTTGAAAAAGATACTTTTCGCTTGTACGCTCACGAGGAATGTTTAGCCGATAAAGCCAAGCAGGCCCTCAATTTCAGACACATTGAGGAAATGTCGAATACGTGGCAGGCTGATACCCTGATTCAAGCCGTAGGTGACAGTGAAATTGTGGTCAATCCGCCTTTTCCGACCATGACGTCAGACGAGTTGGACAGCGTCTACGAATTACCGTTTACCCGCCTGCCCCACCCAAAGTACAAGGACAAACCCATTTCTGCCTTTGAGATGATCAAATATTCGGTAAACATTCACCGGGGCTGTTTTGGTGGGTGCGCTTTTTGTACCATTTCTGCGCACCAAGGAAAGTTCATCGTCAGTCGAAGCCTGTCTTCGGTGCTCAAGGAAGTGGGCAAGATCACAGAGATGGACGATTTCAAAGGCTACATAAGCGATTTGGGGGGTCCATCGGCCAATATGTACCGAATGGGCGGCCTTGACCATTCCATCTGCCAACGCTGCAAACGACCGTCGTGCATTCATCCGGGTATCTGTTCCAATCTGAATACCGATCATAAACCATTGATTGACCTATACAGGGCTGTCGATGCGTTGCCGGGAATCAAGAAAAGTATTATTGGAAGTGGCATCCGTTACGATTTACTCCTTCAGTCCAAAACGAGTCGCGTCGCCACTAACCACGCAGACGAATATACCCGTGAATTGATTGTCAACCATGTATCCGGCAGGCTCAAAATTGCTCCCGAGCATGTGTCCGACGATGTCCTGACTATCATGAGAAAGCCCTCCTTTTCTTTATTCAAGCAGTTTAATGACCTGTTTGAATCCATTGAAGATGAACGGATGAAGCGGTCAACAAGCGGTAGGCAGCAGTTGATTCCTTACTTTATTTCCTCTCATCCGGGATGTACGGAGATTGATATGGCCGAACTGGCAGCAGAGACCAAGCGGATGTATTTCATGCTGGAGCATGTGCAAGACTTCACTCCGACTCCTATGACGTTGGCAACTGAGATGTTCTACACGGGTTTAAATCCGTATACGCTTAAGCCCGTATTTACAGCACGAACCCGCGAAGAAAAACTGGCTCAACGGGACTATTTCTTCTGGTACAAGCCGGAATCGAGAGACTTTATTGTTCGCCGCTTACGACGGCTCAACCGACCCGATTTGATCAAGCGGCTGTTCGGGTCAGTTTAATCCCCGCTTTCCTATGCTTTCGTAGACAAAACCGGCTTCTATCAGGTCGCTTTCCTCGTAAATGTTTCTACCGTCGAAAAGAACAGGTCGGTTCATCAGTTTTTTAACGGCAGCCCAGGAGGGCAGACGGAATTCCTTCCACTCGGTAATAAGCAGCAAGGCGTCAGCCCCAAGAACGGAATCATAAATGTCTTTGGCGTATATGACGGTGTCTCCCAAGCAACGCATCGCTTCTTCCATGGATACCGGGTCGTATACCTTGACCGTGCAACCGGCATCAAGTAATTGTTTGATAATGACCAATGAAGGTGCTTCTCTCATGTCATCGGTTTCTGCTTTGAAAGCAAGCCCCCAAATGGCAATGGTCTTACCTGCCAAGATATCTTTGCCTTCCTTTCCCGACTGATGGCCATCTTCTTTTTGGAAATAGGCCTTCAATTTATTGAACAGTACCTGTTTCTGGTCGTTGTTCACGTCTTCAACAGCCTTAAGTATGCGTAAGTCGTAGCCGTATCCGCTGGCTGTTTTTATCAAGGCTTTCACATCCTTGGGAAAACAACTGCCACCGTATCCCAATCCGGCATACAAGAATTTATTGCCGATTCTTGGATCGGTACCAATGCCTTTTCTGACCATGTTCACATCGGCCCCGACCAATTCGCACAAATTGGCAATGTCGTTAATAAAACTGATACGGGTGGCCAACATGGCGTTGGCTGCGTACTTGGTCATTTCAGCCGAAAGAATGTCCATGAAAATGACTCTGAAGTTATTCAGCAGAAAGGGACGGTACAGTTTGGTCATCAGTGACTGTGCTGTTTCGGATTCCACACCCACCACAACACGGTCGGGAGACATGAAGTCTTTAATGGCGGCTCCTTCTTTCAGAAACTCAGGATTGGATGCCACATCGAACGTCAATGTCGATTGGCGCTTGTCAAGTTCTTCCTGGATGGCTCGTTTTACCAGTTTATGTGTGCCAACAGGAACGGTGCTTTTTGTGACAAAAACCAGGTAATCGGTCATGTAGTGGCCAACGCTTCTGGCAACTGCTTCCACGTATTTCAAATCGGCGCTGCCGTCTTCGTCCTGCGGTGTACCGACCGCACAGAAAACCACCTCAATCGGACTGGTAAGCACGGTTGCCAGGTCTGTTGTAAATTGCAACCTGCCGGCTTGGTGGTTTCGTTGAACCATTTCTTCAAGTCCGGGTTCATAAATGGGAAGAATGCCTTTTTTCAGGTTCTCTATTTTTTTCTCGTCCACGTCGATGCAGACAACTTCAGTACCGTTTTCGGCAAAACAGGCACCAGAAACCAATCCAACATATCCGGTACCGATGACAGCGATTTTCATAGTTCGTTATTTTTCGATGTATTCAATTAGCAGGTTGATTTATAACCCTTTCCTTCTGATTTTCAGTCGAATGGAATTTTTCAATGGCGTTTCGCATACAAATGCCAGGTAACCGCCCCCTCCTGCTCCGGCCATCTTCCAGGCCAACACCTTGTCTTTGTACCGATCGATTACTTCCTGAATAGCAGGTGTCATCATGGCCGGAAACATGGAAACCTGGGCTTCAAACGAGGCTTTGTAGGCATTGGCAAAGGCCTGCAGGTCTTTTTGAAGAATAGCATCCCAACAGGTTTCAGCGGCTTGCGTCAATGATAAGACGCCCTCTTTATTAATTGAATTGTTTTCCAACACGTTGCAACCTTGTTCACGTGGCCATAGTAAGACCATGCAGAGGTGTTCTTCGAGCCAGTTCAAAATGGTTTCATCGTGACAGGACTCGATGCGTTCCGGCCAGTATTTCCCGTTGTAGTAATGTCTGTTCAAACCCGGCATACAGATGCCGATAGAATCCTGGGCGCCTGATATTTCTGATCGTCCCGGCTCGTTTTCATACCGGAATAACATCTCGGCTACTTTTTCCGGATGATCCATGGGTAGTTGATGGGGCCATAATTTGCGGGCCGCGTTGCGTGTGGAGGTGGACATGCCGCACCGTTCCATAAACCCGATAGTAGGCTCCAAGGAGATGGTGATGGCCCATCCGGGGGCATGACACGATACGTAGGGTTGGTCAATCCAGGTTCCTGCTAAATCTAATCTATAGGGTAGTTGACAGAGATTGGCCGAACGGATGGATGTTGTGGAACGTACAGGTAAACCGGCTTCGGGAATACGTTCCAGAATTAGGTAGTCAATCCCCAACTTCGTACACAAGTCTTCTTTGGCGGGTGAATGGCCGTCCTCGTTTACAACAAATACATCGGGTTTGAAACGCTTTACGTCCTCTTCAAAATCCAAGATGCCGGATCCGGTATTGATCCAGGCATCCTTTACGTACCGTATCGATTTGACCATGTACAGGCGTTCCTGTTCGGAGTTTACGGTGCTTCGACCTTTCAAGGCTGAAACAGTAGCATCCGATCCTAGCCCCACATACACATCACCGTAACCGGCTGCTTCCTTGAAAAAGGCAATGTGTCCGCTGTGCAGCAGGTCGTAACAACCGGATACAAAAACACGTTTCTTCATCTTATCGTAGGTTGTACATTAAAAGGAATAGGCATCTTTTAGAAAAGGTGCTACCACATCCTTCGGTGAAAGAATCAGTCTTTCACTATTTATTGGCCACTGAATGCCCACAATCGGATCAGCATAATTGAGCGATACTTCCGTTGCAGGTTGGTAGGTATTGTCTACTTTGTACTGAAATACAGCTTCGGGACTGGTTACCAGAAAACCGTGGTAAAACCCACGCGGTACAAACAACTGCCGTTTGTTGTCTTCAGACAGTTCAACGACCACATGTCGGCCAAAGGTTGGAGAACCCTTGCGCGCGTCTACCACAACATCCAGCACGGATCCAATGATGACGCGTACCAATTTAGCCTGTGAGGCGTCACCGGCCTGTGCATGCATGCCTCTGAGCACGCCAAAAGTTGACTTTGACTCGTTGTCTTGGATAAAATGCACCTTGCCTATGTGTGCTTCAAACAGGGTTTCCTTGTAAGATTCCATGAAATAGCCGCGCTGATCGGCATAAGCCTTGGGTTCGATAACCCACACGCCTGGTATGTCTTGTTCAATAAAATGCATGGTTAATGGTGGGTATACATTCGTTCGTAATAGGTCTGGTAATCGCCTGATGTCACCTCATTCACCCATTCTTGGTTTTCCAAGTACCAACGGATGGTTTTTACGATGCCTTGTTCAAAGTTGGTTTCCGGGTACCACCCCAGTTCGGCCTTCATTTTGCCTGGATCGATGGCGTACCGTTTGTCGTGCCCCAAGCGATCCTGTACATGGGTAATCAGACCGTAGGAAACGGTGGAAATGTCTGTTTTCAGGGCCTTTCTGTATTCAGGCTCCTTTTCCATCAATTGACGGATGGTGTCGATGGTCAATTTGACAATTTCGATGTTCTGTTTTTCGTTGTGACCTCCTATGTTGTACACCTCACCGGCTTTTCCTTTGCGAATCACCAATTCGATGGCCTTGCAGTGGTCTTCCACGTATAACCAATCCCTGACATTCGTACCGTCGCCGTAAACCGGCAGTGGTTTTCCTTCCAGTATATTCTTGATGATGAGGGGAATCAGTTTCTCCGGAAAATGATAGGGCCCGTAATTGTTGGAACAACGGGTTATTGTGGCCGGAAATTTATAGGTTTCGCTATAGGCTTTGACAATCAGATCGGCTGATGTTTTGGATGCTGAATAGGGACTTCTCGGATCCAACGGGGTGGTTTCGGTAAAATAGCCGGTGGCTCCCAAAGAGCCGTACACTTCGTCGGTGGACACTTGATGGAAGCGGACGCCTTCTTTCCAGGTGGGGTATCCATTCTCGTCCTTGCCGGTCGACCAACTGGCTCTGGCCACATCCATTAAATTTTGCGTTCCCAGTATGTTGGTTTCCAGAAAAAGTCTGGGGTTTACGATGCTGCGGTCTACATGGCTCTCGGCAGCAAAGTTGACCACCACGCTGATGGGATACTGTTCAAATAAGGAAGCGACCACTAGTTGGTCACAAATATCGCCTTTGACGAACACGCAGCGCTGTCCATCAATATCGTTGGCTATGGTTCCGTAATTGCCGGCATAGGTCAACGCGTCCAGTACGACCAGTTGTACGTCGTCGTAGGTGGAAAGCAGGTGTTTTACGTAGTTGGCTCCGATGAAGCCGGCGCCTCCGGTCACTAAATAGGTTCGTTTCATAGTTACATTGAATGGTGGTCAGCTCTTATCCTTCAATCAGGGACAGCAGGTACTGGCCGTATGCCGTTTTATCTAATTTCTTACCCAATCGGATTAACTGGTCGTTGTCAATCCAGGCGTTGCGCCAAGCGATTTCTTCGATGCAGGATACGTAGAATCCTTGGCGGTTTTGAATGGTGGCCACAAAATTCGAGGCTTCCAACAAGCTGTCGCAATTTCCGGTATCCAACCAAGCAAACCCCCGCCCGAACAGCTCAACCGATAAGCTACCCTCGTTTAAATAGACCTTGTTCAAATCGGTGATTTCGTATTCGCCACGGGCTGATGGCTTAAGCGCCGCTGCTTTTGCTGTTACACTGGCATCGTAAAAATACAAGCCTGGAACAGCGTAATGCGATTTTGGAAGGGTTGGCTTTTCTTCCAACGACTTCACTTTGCCTGTTTCGTCGAATTCCACCACCCCGTAGGCTTTTGGATCCTTTACGTAATAGCCGAAGATGCAGGCACCTTTTTGGATACCCGCTGCACGTTTAAGCATGGTGGAGAATCCTTGTCCATAGAACATATTGTCCCCAAGAATCAGGCAACCGGGTTCTCCGTTTAGGAAATCGGCACCCAACACGAAGGCTTGTGCTAAGCCGTTGGGTTGTTCCTGTATCTTATAGCTGAATGTCATGCCCAATTCCGATCCGTCTCCCAACAAGTCCCTAAACATAGGTAAGTCGCGCGGTGTCGAGATAATCAACACTTCACGAATGTCGGCCAGCATTAAGGTGGACAAGGGATAATAAATCATCGGCTTGTCGTATACAGGCATAATTTGCTTCGAAATGGCTTTCGATAAGGGAAACAGGCGAGTGGCACTGCCTCCGGCTAGAATGATTCCTTTCACGGGTGTGTGTTTACTGGATAAAGGTATAAAAAATCAACGAGCCTGATACCATGTATACAGGTTACGTATGCCATCTTCAATTTCGATACGGTGATGCCAACCCAAACGGTGCAGCTTCGATGGGTCTGTCAGTTTTCGAAGGGTGCCGTCGGGTTTGGTTGAGTCAAAGAACAGTTCTCCGGTATATCCAACGATGGAAGCCACCAGTCTGGCCAAGTTTCTGATGCTGATCTCCTTGCCGGTTCCTATGTTGATGTGGCAATTCCTGATTTCCGGATTGGAACCTGTTAAGTCAACAAAATTCACCTGTTCCATGACAAAAACGCAAGCGTCTGCCATTTCTTCGCTCCAAAGAAATTCACGGGTGGGCGTTCCTGTTCCCCAAATGGTGATTTTATCCTTGAAAACGCCATATTTGGCCAACTTTTCAACGATGTCCGACACTGTAGCATTGCCATCTACTCCTTCCACCGGATATCGGTTGAAATCGGCTCGGAGTGCAGCTTCGTCTCCTGATAGCAGGCACTTACCCAGGTGTGCCTTACGAATAAGTGCCGGAAGCACATGGCTTTTTTCCAGGTTGAAGTTGTCGTTTGGTCCGTACAGATTGGTCGGCATCACGGCGATGAAATTGGTACCGTATTGCAGGTTGTAACTCTCACACAGTTTGAGGCCGGCAATCTTGGCGATGGCGTAGGGTTCGTTGGTATATTCCAAGGGTGATGTGAGCAGACAATCCTCTGGCATTGGCTGTGGAGCATCACGGGGATAAATACAGGTGCTGCCCAGGAACAAGAGCTTTTTCACGCCGTACTTCCAGGCACAGTGAATGACGTTGTTTTGTATTTGCAGGTTGATGTAGATAAAATCGGCCCTGTACATCGAGTTGGCAATGATACCTCCTACATGGGCGGCGGCTAAAAAAACGTAATCGGGTCTTTCCTGATCGAAAAAAGTGTCCACTGCTTTTTGGTCGGTCAAATCCAGTTCTTCCGATGAACGCAGGATAAAGTGAGAATAGCCTTTACCTTGAAGATTTTTGAGAATGGCCGATCCGACCAGTCCTCTATGACCGGCCACAAATATTTTGGCGTTTTTTTCCATGGTCTTATTCGAAGTAATTCATGATGCGATACCCGCCCTCTTTTAGGTAGGTTTCTTTTTTCATCAACTTGATGTCGCTGAGCATCATGTCGTTACAAAGTGCTTTCAGGTCGTATTGGGGGGTCCAGTTTAATTTGGTTCTGGCCTTGGTGGCATCGCCAATCAGCAATTCAACCTCTGTGGGGCGGAAATAGGCTGGGTCGACCCCAACGACCATTTCACCAATTTTTGTACTAAACGGTTCGTAGTGTTCCTCACCGACGGTGGCAACAAATAGTGCCTTGTCTACAGCTTCAATATATCCTTTTTCATCCATACCCATACCTTTGAATTCGATGGATACACCAATCTCATTAAACGCAAGGGTGATGAAATCGCGTATTGTGGTCGTGACGCCGGTTGCAATGACATAGTCATCGGGTTGGTCTTGTTGAAGGATCAGGTACATGGCACGAATGTAGTCTTTGGCATGTCCCCAGTCACGTTTTGAGGAAAGATTTCCCATTTGCACGTTTTTCTGCATACCCAGTGCTATGCGTGAAACCGCTCTTGTCACTTTGCGGGTGACAAACGTTTCACCGCGTAAGGGAGACTCGTGATTGAACAGGATGCCGTTGCTCGCGTGCAAACCGTAGGCTTCCCTGTAGTTCACCGTAATCCAGTAGGCATATAACTTGGCTACAGCGTACGGACTTCGAGGGTAAAAAGGTGTTGTTTCCTTTTGGGGGATTTCTTGAACTAGGCCGTACAATTCGGAGGTTGAAGCCTGATAAATACGGGTTTTTTTGGTCAATTCCAACAACCTGACAGCTTCCAGGATGCGGAGCGTTCCCAATCCATCGGCGTTAGCGGTATATTCAGGGGTGTCAAAACTTACTTTTACATGGCTCATGGCAGCCAGGTTATAAATTTCGTCGGGTTTTACTTCTCCAATGATGCGGGTAAGGTTCATACTGTCGGTCAAGTCGCCGTAGTGAAGAATCATGTTGCGGTTTTCCACCGAAGGTGCTTGATACAAGTGGTCAATTCGATCGGTGTTGAACATGGAAGAACGACGTTTGATGCCGTGAACCACGTATCCTTTTTTAATTAGGTATTCGGCCAGATAAGCTCCGTCTTGGCCGGTAATACCGGTAATCAATGCAATTTTTGACATGGTGAGCGTTTTATGGGTATAACCATTGTTAATAGGGCGTTTTGATCTGAGTCAGGAACGACTCCAACACCTGCAGGGTGGTGTGAGTATCTCCCTTTTCGGATAAGTCGACCAATTCGTCTATTACACCCGAAATGGTTTCAAATTCACAGGCTGGTATGTTATCAACCAAAATATGTTCGTATTCAGTTTTTACGACACGGCTCTTGTCGTTGTAGGGTTGCTCGTGTAATTTCTCACCGGCTCTCAATCCCGTGTAAATAATTTGAATATCCTTGTTGGGTACGTATCCTGCCAATTCAATCATTTTTGAGGCCAGCGCCGAAATTTGAACCGGTTTACCCATGTCAAACACGTACACCTGTCCATTTTTCCCAAATGAGCCTGCTTCCAATATCAAGCGCCCGGCTTCAGACAAGGTTACGTAGTAACGGTACATATCCGGATGGGTCACTGTCACCGGACCACCTTCTTCAATTTGTTTTCTAAAGCGGGGTATGGCAGATCCATTTGAGCCAAGGGCATTTCCAAATCGAACAATCATCAATCGGGAGGTTTCATTCGTTGTACGAAGAGCGTTTGATTGCACATACAATTCGGCAAGTTGCTTGGATGCCCCCATTATATTACCGGGATTCACGGCTTTATCGGTGGAAATCAAGACAAAGTATTCTACCCCATAGTTGATTGCGGCGTCACATACCCTTTTTGTACCAAGGGTGTTGACCAGTATGGCTTCACAGGGATTCTCTTCCAGCAGTGTTACGTGCTTGTAAGCGGCTGCGTGATAGACAATGCTGGGTCTATAGGTTTTGAAAAGCTTATCCAGTCGATTTTTGCTCCTAACATCGCCTATTATTGGTACAATACTGGTGTTCGGATAGTTTTTCTGCATTTCCAGTTGAAGGTTGTGCAAGGGTGTTTCTGCCATGTCAAACAGGAGGAGTAATTTCGGATTTGCCTGAGCCAATAATCGAACAAGTTCACTGCCAATGGAGCCCGCCGCACCAGTGACCAGTATCGTCTTACCCTCGGTTTGTTCGGCAATCCGATTCATATCGATGTGAATTTCATCCCGTTCCAACAAATTCTCCAGTTGAATGGGTTTCATTTGAATCTTGGTCATTCCAGAAGCATCCACACCTTCTAAGGGAGGAGAAACCAGCACAGACAGTCCCATGTCGATGCATGTCTCAATGAATAGCTGTTCCTTTTTGACACTTTGGTATCCAGGAAATAAGATCGTTGTGATCTCATTTTTGCTTAAAAACCAATCAAGGTTGTCTCCGTTTAGTAAAAAAACGGGTAAATCCAGGATGCGTGTTTTTTTTGCGTTTTCATCCCTGGTGATAAATCCCTGTATGAAGTGTTGGCTGTGAGAGCTGCGGTTGACCCAGTTGGCTAATGCAAGGCTGTGTGGACCAATTCCATAGATTAATGTCCTTTTGCGTTTACCGAAGGTGGTTTTTTTAATCCGATTGAACAACGATACAATGACCAACCTAAAGGACAGAATGAGAAAAAAGCAAAATAAGAATGAATTTGAAACGAAAAAGAAAGAAGGACCTTTTGGGACGTTGTAAATCAGTAAAATAGCATACATGATGATGCCCGCCATCAACAACGAACTGAAAATGCGCCAAATCTCCCTGAATGAGGAATGACGGATCAACCCTCGACACGATTTCAACAAATAAAACGACAACAAACAGGCTCCCAGGTAAGCCAACAAACAGTAAAATAGTTTGAAATCTGGGATGGTTAATACCGATGTGTTTTTTTGCACCCAAAGAGAGCACATAAAGCCAACGGCGCATGTTATCAAGTCGATAAACAATACGATTCCCCTATTGTAAAGGGAACTTCTCATTAGTCTGTTGAAAATGTCCCTTAAAAGAAGTGTGTAGCGTTCCACGGTGTATAGCGGTTATCGAACAGCAAATGTAATGAAATGATTTCATACCCACAAAATAACACTGCCTATACGAGGTCCGCGTGATATACGAGGTCCGCGTGAAATCATAGCCTTTTTTCGTACTTTTGCTATCTTTATGAATAACGATGAATGTTGAACCGATGCTCAATTTCGCCTTACTCGATAGGCTAATCAACAACGATCAGGCGTTCCTACTTTATAAGGAGCCACAATCCCTTCACCCATCCCTGGCTGTTTTTTCAGATTCATCCATTGATTACTTGTATCATACACGTGAATTGAACGGAAAGTCCGGCTACGTGTTTGCTCCATTCGAACCGAATGAAGAACACCCCATCGTTTTGCTGAAAGCCGTTGCCTTTTTTTCAGGAGAAACGGCCATCAATGCTTACCTGGAGAAGATCGTTTCAGAAATGTCGTTACAGGAAACCCGTTTTTCACATTCCGTTGTTCTGGTAGCCGATAAAAAATTTGCAAGAAAGAGCTATGAAACGGCTTTTGAAGCCTGCCACAACGCAGTGGTTGGTGGTGATTGCCAAAAAGTAGTCCTCTCACGAAAGTATAGTATGGAACGTCCATCCGGTTTCTCGCCGGCCCGGCTTTTTCAGAACGCCTGTACCAAGTATGCAGAAGCGTATGTCTACTTGTTTCACACGCCCAAATCGGGCACCTGGCTCGGTAGCTCGCCGGAAGCCCTGTTGATGAGTCATGGCACTTCATACCAAACGGTTGCTCTGGCTGGGACTCAAGCCTCGCAACCGAACACTGAGGTGATGTGGGATGCCAAGAACCGTCTGGAACAACAAATTGTGTCGGATTACGTGGAACGCACCTTGGAAGAATTTGGACTCAACCCCGAAAAGCAAGGTCCTTATTCAATTGAAGCAGCGCAACTGGTACATCTAAAAACCACCTTTCATTTTGAAATGTCCGAGTCCACGAATATAGGGTTGGGTACGCTGCTGGATGGCCTTCACCCAACTCCCGCCACCTGCGGATTCCCGAAAGAAAAAGCGATGCAGCTGATCAGGCGGCATGAACGCCATGACCGCTCGTATTACTGTGGGTTTGTTGGATCCATTGGAGTGGAAGAGGCAACACACTTGTCTGTCAATTTACGTTGCATGTGCATCCTGCCCACTATGTTGGTTTTGTATGCGGGGGGTGGAGTTATGGCCGATTCTTCCTGCGATTTGGAATGGGAGGAAACAGAAAGCAAGCTTCAAACGTTATTGTCATTGTTGACATAAACAGTCTACCTATGTACTCATCAAAACAGACCATCCTGGAAACAGTCGCCCTGCTGAAAGCACATGGCATTGAACACCTTATTATTTCGCCGGGATCAAGGAATGCACCCTTAATCCAATGCTTCATCAATGACGCCTTTTTCCATTGTTATTCAGTGGTTGACGAACGAAGTGCGAGCTATTTTGCTATTGGCATGATTCACCAACTTGGAAAGCCTGTGGCTATTTGTTGCACCTCCGGCACCGCTATTTTGAACTATGGACCAGCCATAGCCGAGGCTCATTACCAACACCTTCCCTTGATTGTCGTGTCTGCTGACCGTTCTCCTGCCTGGATTGATCAACTAGACGGACAAACCATACCTCAATCGAACATTTTCACCTCTTTTTTTCACGCATCTGTTACACTTCCGGAAATCAAAGATGCTGAAAGTCACTGGCATTGCAATCGATTGATCAATGAGGCATTGATTGCGAGTACACAAGGTGGTAGAGGGCCTGTTCACCTGAACATACCCATTTCAGAACCCTTGTTTGACTTTGCTGCTTCAACACTTCCGGCGGTCAGGATGATTCGTCAATCGTATGCCGGGCAAGCTCATTTGAATGCGTCCATGCTCACACGATGGAGCGAGGCACGCAACCGATTGATCGTGGTCGGTCAACTTCCCGTCTGCCAGGAGTTGAATGCCATTCTTGATGAATTGACTCAACAATCCACCTGTGTGGTGCTCTGTGAACACCTCTCAAACCTGTCTTCCCACCGTTTTATCCGTAATTTCGATGTGTTACTTGGTGCTAGCGACGACCAAAAGCGATCTGAACTGATGCCCGATTTAGTGATCACACTCGGTGGACAGGTGGTTTCCAAGCAGCTGAAGAAATGGCTTAGGTCGAACACGAACCTGGAGCACTGGCACATTTCACCGGATAACACGGTGACGGATACCTATCAATCGCTGCGTGAGGTTATTGTAGGTGATCCAACAGCCATGTTTCGACAAATTCATGAAAACGGTTGTTCGCATGCTAATCCAGACTACTCCATTACATGGGAACAACGTTCGTTCGCTGTTCCAACACCCTCCGATCAATTGCCTTTTTCCGATGTGTCGGTAACCGGTTGTTTTCTCGATCACCTGCCCATCGATGCGACATTGTTTGTTGCAAACAGTTCGCCCGTGAGAAATTTTCAACTTTACAAACGTCCTCGTGTAGAGAAAATCGTCTGCAACCGTGGAACAAATGGCATAGAGGGCAGCATATCGACAGCCATGGGACTATCGTTGCTGAACGAAAAGCTTACTTTTGCGTTGATGGGCGACCTCAGCTTCTTCCATGATTTGAGTGGGTTGTGGATGCCCTATTTTTCTCCCAATTTACGGATATTCCTCATCAACAATGGCGGCGGCGGTATTTTCCACCAGTTGGAAGGGTTGACACTGTCACCTCAACTGGAGGCGTATATGGCAGCAAACCACGATCGTTCTGCTGAAAAATGGGTGGAAGCAGCCAATCTGACCTACTTGAAAGCAACCACAATCGAAGAATTAAACCAACACCTACAGGTTTTCACCCAACCCAACCTGGCAAATGGCGTGGTACTGGAAGTCATGACAACGTGTGAATTAAATAAGGAGGCGATGAAACGCCATCAATCTGCCATCAAACAAGCAGTCGTATGAATACAAACAGAGAGTGGAAAACCATCAAGGAATTTGAGGACATCCTTTTTGACGAATTTGAAGGCATAGCCCGCATCACCATCAACCGTCCTCGGTACCGGAATGCATTTACTCCCACTACATCGCAAGAAATCAGCGAGGCGTTGAAACTATGCCGTGAGCGTCAGTCGGTTGGCGTAGTCGTGCTGACAGGAGCCGGTGACAAGGCCTTTTGTGCCGGTGGTGATCAAAACGTCAAGGGCTTGGGTGGTTATATCGGCAAGGACGGGATTCCTCGATTGAACATCTTGGATGTACAGAAACAAATCCGCTCCATGCCGAAGCCTGTCATTGCCATGGTTAATGGGTATGCCATCGGAGGCGGACACGTTTTGCACGTGGTGTGCGACCTGAGTATTGCTTCCGAGAACGCCATCTTTGGACAGACAGGACCTAAAGTGGGCAGTTTTGATGCCGGATTCGGTTCGTCTTACCTGGCTGAGATTGTCGGTCAGAAAAAGGCCAGGGAGATTTGGTTTTTATGCCGTCAGTATTCGGCACAGGAAGCATTGGAAATGGGTTTGGTCAATAAGGTCGTTCCATTTGATCAACTCGAAGACGAAGTGATAGAATGGGCCACAACCATGATGCAACACAGTCCCATGGCTTTGCGCATGTTGAAACTGGGCATGAATGCCGCTTTGGATGGACAAGCCGGATTGCAGGAATTTGCGGGAAATGCCACCTTGTTGTATTACCTCACCCAGGAAGCCCAAGAGGGCAAAAATGCCTTTTTGGAAAAACGCAAACCTAAGTTCAACGACTTTCCCAAATTCCCGTGAAAACCCGCGCGACCCGATCTTTTTTCATCGATGTAGTTCCCTACACCCTTCATTTTATCCAACCGGCGGGAACCTCCAGAGGGGTGATTACCGAACATGCCGTTTGGTTTGTGCATGTGGTGTCAACCACCGATCATCGAATAGAAGGATGGGGAGAATGTGCTCCGTTGCCTGGATTGAGTTGCGATTACAGCGAGGATTATGAAAACTCACTGCGCCGGTTTTGTGCCGAGATTGAAGCGACCGGTCGGGTGGATGCCAATGCCCTTCGCTCCTATCCATCTATGCTCTTTGGTATTGAAACGGCTTTTGGTGGTTTTGAACAGGGTGGCTGGACGCCGTATGATACGCCCTTTTCAAAAGGCTTGAAGGGCATTCCCATCAACGGGTTGATCTGGATGGGTCCCATCGACGCTATGGCCAGTCAGATTGAAAAAAAACTGGAACTGGGTTTTCAGTGCATCAAACTCAAAATAGGATCGTTGGCATTTGAAGAGGAGCTTGAACTACTGACAGGAATCCGCAAACGCTTTTCATCCGAACGTGTCGTTCTACGGGTTGATTCAAACGGAGCCTTCACGCCCGAGAATGCACTTAAACGTATGAAACGATTGGCTGCACTGGACATTCACTCCATTGAACAACCCATCAGGGCCGGCCAATGGGAAGCCATGGCTGACCTCGTTGCCGGAACCGATTTACCCATTGCGCTCGATGAAGAACTGATTGGCATCCATAAACTTTCGGACAAAATTCTTCTTCTTGATACGATAAAGCCTCATTACCTAGTGCTAAAACCCTCGTTGCACGGTGGTATCAGCGGTTGTGAGGAATGGATCCGACTGGCGGAAGAACGTTCCATCGGATGGTGGGTCACGTCTGCCTTGGAATCCAACGTGGGTTTGAATGCTATTGCCCAATGGTGTTCAACCTTGTCCATTAAAACGCACCAAGGTTTGGGGACAGGTGCACTGTATCGCGACAACATCGATTTCCCCTTGCAGGTTAAAGGGGAATATCTGTGGTTCGACCCCACCCGCTTGCTGCCATCGGATACAGAGGAAATGCTTTCATTACTTCATTCCGAAAAGTGGATCATTACGCTGCAAGGCATTGATTACGATTGCCGCGACCTTCAAAAAGCGTATACCGAGAACCGGTTACCGAACGTTACACTGACGGAAGACCTCATCAACTTCTTGACTGATTGGATTAATCCGTCACCTGAAATTGTGATTCAGACATCGGGTTCCACCGGTGCACCTACCCGCATCTCGGTTAAGAAGGTGCACCTGTTGAACAGTGCCAGGTTAACCTGCGATTATTTTCACTTACAACAAGGGGATGATTGTCTGTTGTGTTTACCGCTCGACTTTATTGCAGCAAAAATGATGGTGGTTCGTGCTTTGTTGGCAAGACTGAACCTTTGGCTGAAAGAGCCTGATGGCTTTCCCTTTGAAGGCTCTACAAAGAGTTACACGTTTGTTCCGTTAGTTCCGCTTCAGGTATTTAACACGCTTAATTCCCCGCATGGTAAAGAGGCTTTATCCCGCTGCAAAAACGTGTTGATTGGTGGTGGGCCTATCTCTTCAGCTCTTGAAGCTGCCTTAATCGATAGCCCTGCAGCCATTTATGCCTCCTACGGTATGGCTGAAACACTCTCGCACATCGCCTTGAGGCGGGTTAACGGTCCTGACGCTTCAGCTTACTTCACACCATTCCCCGGTGTTTGCCTTACTCTTTCGGACGAAAGGTGTTTGATTATTGATGCGCCACCGGTGAGCGAGACGACTGTTTATACGGGTGATTGCGTCGAATTGTTGCCGGACGGACGTTTCCGTGTGCTTGGCCGAAAAGACAATTTAATCCTTACCGGGGGAAAGAAAGTGCACGCAGAATACCTTGAATCCATCATTGGAGGAGTAATCGCCTGCGATTGTGCCATCACATCAGCACCCGATCCCAAATTTGGAGAACGTATCGTTTTGGTTGCGGAAGCATCGGTGGATCTGACCCTGCTGCGATCTGTGCTTCCAGCGTGGCAGGTTCCAAAGCGTGTGTTGATCGTACCTCATCTACCCCGAACAACAAGCGGAAAGATTGACAGACAATTGCTAAAGGCACTTGTTTCAAACGCGTGATTCTAACCTTTCGTTGGATTACTTAATGGAAATCCGTCTGAATTTCCACCAACCACCCCACGCTACCAGTAAACAAACAGCCATGCTCATCCATTCGACGGATGAAATGCCCAACCAATGTGGCAAGGTTGTTTTTCCACAATCATTCCAGGCGTAGAAGACAGGAAAAGCATACGGGTCGTACACCGCATACGTCCAGCCTTGTACCAGCACCATGGATACAATTACCACAAATATACCGATGGAAGCAGGAACCAGCACGTTATTGGTCAACAGGCTGAATACGTATTGTAGGGTCATCATGGGCAGCAGGCATATTGTTAACCCTATTGTTGTCAATAGCATGTGAAAAAGAGGTATGTTTTTTGCAGGCAATGCCAGGTTGGGATGAATGGCGTGTGCAATCATACCGGTCAATCCGATGGCCAGGAAAAAGCCGATCAACGTCACCACGACTTCCAGGCTAAGATAAACCAGTTTCCCAATAAACAAGCGTCCCTTGCCAACCGGCGTTACAAAAAGCCGTTTCCAGGTATTTCCCTTTTGCTCCGGATGGATGTTCAAGGCTACCAACAGGATAATCCATACCGGAAGCATCAACGCGGCGGATAAGTTTACGTTCATTTGAAGGTAAGCAGACCACCCGTTGATACCTGTTTCCGGTATGAAATAGGACCACCGGTTTATGTAAATCAGGCAACAGACTATCGGTACAAGTACACTCCCTGCGACTAAAAACCACGGGGTGAACGTACGTCGTGATTTCATCCATTCTGCCAAAATGATGGGTTGATTCCTGTTAGTTTCCATTTGTCAGTTTAATGTACAATTCTTCCAGATTTCTTTCAACGGGTGTCAATGTATACACGCCAATACCAGACTGGACAAGCTGTTTGTTCAGTTCAGCGATGCGTTTTTTATCGGTGGTTTGAACCAAAAAAGCATCGCCGGTTGGTGCCAATGCAGCCTCTACCGTAGCGTCCATCAATGTCATCGCATATTCGGGCCTGTCACATTCAATACGCCACGTTGCTTGACCGGTCAACCCTCGCCTCAGTTCATCGATGGATCCTGAAAATAATTTTTTTCCATTGTCGATAACACAAATGGCATCACACGTTGATTCCACTTCACCCAACAAATGGCTGGACATAAACAAGGTCCTTCCTTCTTTTTTGACCAGAAGCAACAGCAATTCCCTTATTTCGGCTATCCCTTTTGGATCAAGCCCATTTAAGGGTTCATCCAGTACAATCAATTCCGGATTGTGCAACAGGCTTAGTGCCAATCCCAACCGTTGTTTCATGCCCAATGAATAGGCTGCTGCCCGTTTTTTCGCTACGTGCTTCAGTCCAACCAACGATAAGGTCTTGTCGATGCTTTCTTTCCCAATTCCATGATACAGTGCATTTAGTTGCAGGTTTTCTTCACCCGTTAAATGGCCATACAGCGAGGGTTGTTCAATCATCGCTCCTATTTCCTTATAAATGGTGCTTGATGGTGAATCCATTTGAACGCCCTTAACCAATACATGACCACTTTTCGGCGGACAAAGTCCCAATATCAATCGGATAGTCGTGGTTTTCCCCGAACCGTTGGCTCCAAGAAAGCCAAAAAGAGATCCTTTTGGAACATGAAACGAGAGATCTTCCAGCACGTGCTGTCCCTTTGTGTATGAATAAGTGAGCGATTGAACCGTAATCATGTATTTTTCGTTAAAAGTTTGTCACGTTGTTTGGTGACAAATATGAAACAAATTTATCATCAGACAAAAGGTTTTATCATCTTTTTTTTACATTAGCTACATAATGAGCCGAAGCAAGTAATTAAAGGCCTCATTCGCATGGAATAATCCGTACCTGAAAGCAGGGTTCAGCATTTTTTTGTAGGTTTGCAGTTGAATAAGAATAAATGCTCATGCGAAAACGTGCAACACCAACGTTCTTTCTTTGCTGTGGAATGGCCTTGCTGGTTACGTGCAGTACTAGCGCTCAAACGTATAGAACGGAAACCAGGGATAAACAAATCAAAACGTTGCAGGTATACCCGGTCAATGACTGGAGTGCCTCTCCCATTATTAACCTAAAGGGAAATGACAAGTTATTGGTTTCGTTTGATGAATTGTCGCACGATTACAAACGGTTTGCCTACCGCATTATTCATTGCGACAGGAACTGGAAGAAATCCAATCTGAATCCGCTTGAATATGCGGAAGGATTTTCCGAAAATGACATTGAGGCCTATGGTACTTCGGCAAATACGTTAACAAATTACACCCACTATACCTTCACCATTCCCAACAAGGATGTGTCGTTAAAACTTTCGGGTAATTACGCGATTGAAGTCTTTGATCGAGATGATGCCAAAAAAATCAGGTTGACAGCCTGCTTTAGTGTGCTGGACAATAGCGTTTCCATTAAGGGATTAATTACGGCAAACACAAATATCGACACCGAACAAAATCATCAACAGGTTCAATTTCAACTGAGTCCGCTTGGTTGGATTATCCGTCAACCCGAATCAGAAATAGAGGTACGTGTGCGACAAAATCGAGAAATTGTGGGTGAGGCAAAAAACCTATCTCCCGATCTGATAAATCCTGATAAGCTGGTTTATGAACACATTCAGGATTTGATATTTGAAGGTGGAAATGAATTCAGACGATTTGAAATCGCAACCTTCAAACATGCAGGTATTGGAGTGAACAGGGTTGAGTATTTTGCACCGTATTATAACGCTGAAATTTTGGAATCACGTTTCAGAAACAAGGGATACGTGTACGATCAAGATCAAGATGGCCGATACTTGGTTCATACGACCGACAATTCATCCGACGAAACAAACGCTGATTATTTTCTGGTTCATTTTTCTTTTCCCATGGACTCCCCTTTACCCGATGGCTCTTTGTATCTGTATGGTGACCTGGTGGAAAACAGGTTAAATGAGGACAGTCGGTTGCAGTATAATGATGAACGAAAAGCCTATGAAAAAACCCTGTTTTTAAAACAGGGTTCTTATAACTACAAATACGTGTTTGTCTCCTCAACCGATGTTCAGCCCAACGGCCGTCCATCTGTCCGTCAAACGGAAGGCTCCTACTGGCAAACGGAAAACGAGTATCAGATTTACATTTTCTACAAACCAATGGGTGGAAAATACGATCAATTGATAGGTTTTACGACGCTCAAATCCTCCTTCTGACGTTATTCGATATTCCGCACACAGCGCACGTAACAGGCTTCGTCGTTGGTCATGAATGTATCAACCCGAAATTCGATGTCGTTGTTGCCGATGTAGACAACCAAGGGTCTGTTTGTGGTACTGTCCAACGTGCTGGTCCAAAAGCAAGCCAGGTACTTTTCTCCCGTAAACTCTCCGTTGGACGTACGAATGCCACCGGGAAGTGCGTTAAATCCCGTACTGTTGTTTGTTGACAGTTCATAGCCCACGCTGCCAGTCATGATGCTCGTATTCCATATTGTCTTTGAAGACAGCGCCTTACCTACCCAATCGGACGTTGCGGCGGGTTCGTAGGCAAAATGCTTGGCCTTCACATAGGCGAATAAGGTTTCCCATTCTGCTTTTGAAGGAATATGCCACCGCCTTGGAGCCAATGTACCACTTTCTATTGCCCGAAAGTTGTACATATAACCGTAAATACTACGGTATACCGTGTCATTTTCGAGTAGGAATCGTCTTTCAACATCCTTGTTTACCCAATGGACAAGTTCAGTGGTTAGGTAGTTTTTTCCTCCATCTGTGGCGTGTATCGCCTTCAAGTTTTCGGCCATCCACAACTGATCACCAAAAGTTACGATCTTGTAGCTGTTTCCGTCGTAATCCATGCAGTTATACACCCGTTGTTCCTCCTCTTTACACGAAAAATAGAGACAGGTAAAAGCGATCATGATAACCAAAAACGGTATCTTTTTCATGTTGGTATGTGTGTGGTTCAACGATCTTTTACACAGCGAATGTAACAACCGCAAAGTTCTTTATCAAGTGTCTCAAATTGAATGCCAGTAGCTTTGTATGAAAAGGATACCACTAGCAAATTCGATGTTACACTGTCCACCGTATTGGTCCAAAACATCGTCTTTTCCAGTTCTGCATAGTAGGCACCATACTCAGTCCGATAACCGGCAGGAATCGCATTGAATCCAAATTTATTATTGGTTGAACTTTGATAGCCAATGGCCCCAACAATATTGCTGGCTCTCCATTCTGTCGAGGAAGCAAGCGATTTTCCCACCCAATTGATGGAATCGTAGGATGGGTGTAGTTTAACGTAATTCACCAATTTTTCCCAATCTTGGCGGGTTGGAAGGCGCCATCCCTTAGGGATCAACTCTTCCATTGCAACGGATCGATAATTGTATATCAATCCGTAGTTGAAATAGCTCGAGTTATTATTAAAGTAGGCGTATTGTGGGACATCTCTATTTGCCCAATACCTTACATCGTTTGAGTTATAAATATCGCTGCTATCGTTAAAACGTTTTGTTGCCAAGTTCTCGGCCATCCATACCTGATCGCCGATGACGACTGTTTTGTAATTTTTACCGCTAACGTCTACACAGGTGTAGGTGTCTTTATCATCATCTTCTTTACACGAGAAAAAGAGGCAGGAAAGAGTACAGGCGAAAAGTAAAAGGTGTGTTCGTTTCATGATAGGTTATTTTATTTTTGTTCAAGTTTCCAACGGACTCTCCAACGCCCTTCGGCGTAATCGTGGCTGATGATTGAAAAGGCACCGATTTCAGACGTATTTGCAACGTGAGGGCCTGAACAGGCACAGGTATCGTAATCACCCACACGCACAATTCGGATGGCTGTTTCGGTTTCGTTTGGCAATTTGCTGAGGTCGGCCAATTGCGCCGCTGTAGCTTTGTCAACCCATTCTATGGTAACAGGCAAATGACGTTCAATCACTTCATTAACTGTTTTTGTCACGAGCGATAGTTGTTCATCGGTCAACGCTGCCGGTAAGTCGTAGTCGCACCTTGATTTCTTGCGTTCAATGTGCGCGTTTCTCGAACGATTGCACCCCATCAGGCGAATCATCGTCTGATTTAGAATGTGTTCCGCCGTATGCATCGGCTCTGATGTGTAGATCTTCACAAATGTACGATTTATTTACAATTAGGAAGCCAACCGGCTTAAAAATTCAACGGCACCTTGTGGATCAGGGGCATAGAAATCAGCTCCGATTGTACGACAGAATGCTTCATTCACCGGGGCTCCCCCCACCAAAACAACAGTGTTGGGATGCGTTGATTTAATGCGACGCACCGATTCTTCCATGTGAGCCATGGTCGTAGTCAACAGCGCCGAAAGACCAATTACGGCATCCGGGTGGCGTTCCAGCGCATCCAGAAAGCGGTCTGTTGAAACATCTACACCGAGGTCCACAATGGTCCACCCACTTCCTTCAATCATCATGGAAACCAGGTTTTTCCCAATATCGTGCAAGTCGCCTTTCACGGTTCCGAGAATAAAGGTGCCTTTTGATTGGAGGTCGCCCGACACAAAAAAAGGTTTCAGGCCACTCATCGAAGCCCCCATTGCCTTAGCCGACATCAACATTTGGGGAACAAAGATTTTATTTTCAGAGAACTTGACTCCAACCTTCGACATAGCCGGTATCAGGGCGTCTTCCAAAATCGAGGAGGGCGGCACGCCGGCTTCAAGCGCCTTAACGGTAAGTTCCAACGCTCCGTCCTTGTCCCGTAATTGAGGTGGATAGGGCGATTTTTTGTCCACTTTTCCAAATTCAACAGCTTCGGCCAATGCCTCTAAAAGTACATGCATCCTCGTAAATGATTACTTGAGTGATTGATGATTGTGTTTGTTGTATGGGTTTTTCCCTTCAGGTGACAGTAGAAATTCCAATAGTTCGGCATACCGTCGTTCAATGTTGCCCCGTACCATCTTCATGGTGCTGTTCATCTGTTGGTTTTGCTCGTTGAAGTCTTCTTCCAATAGGGCAAAGGCTGAAGGTAACCAGCGTTCCGGAAACAGATCAGCGTGTTTGCCGTCTTTTTTGTAGTCGTTTATGGCATCTTGAATCAGTTTAATGGCCTTATTCTTACCGACTTCTGTGGTCAGTTCGCAACCGGAGCGTCGAATGGCATCCCGATTGGGTACGATAAGAGCCACCGTGAACGGACTTTGATTGTTGTACAACATCACCTGTTCGATGTACGGACTCAGGGCAACCAGCGATTCTTCTATGCCTTCAGGACTGTATTTTTCCCCGTCACTGCCTATTAACAAACTCTTGGAACGACCAAATACAGTGAGAAAACCATCTTTATCCACTAATCCAAGGTCTCCGGTGTACAACCAGCCCTCTTTGATGGTTGCGGCTGTGGCCTCTGCGTTTTTCCAATAACCGGCCATGATGTTCTCGCCGCGAATTACAATTTCACCTTTATAGCTGACTGGTAATACGTTGCCTGCCTCGTCACGAATGGTTACTTCAACTCCTTTGGCAGGAATGCCCGAGGTGCCCAGCTTGTGTTTGGCGAAGGAATTGGAAGAAATAACGGGAGTGGCTTCCGATAAACCATACCCCTGAAACATGGGAATGCCGGTGGCGTACCAGAATTTTTGCATGTCGACATCCAAATAGGCTCCCCCATCAACGAAGAACTGCAACTTGCCACCCAGTCCTTTTCGTAGGCTGGAAAACATCAGCTTGTCGAATAAAAGCACCAACGGCCTAAGCAGCCACGAAAAATGCCAACCTCGGTTGTACCCTTCTTTGTAGTACGCCATGTTGATTTTTACGGCTGCATGGAACACTTTTTCGAAAAATGGTCCCATCGTACGAATGGAGGTTTCAACGTTTTTGCGAAAGGTTTTCGCCAAAGCAGGAACCGTCATCACGACATCAGGCTGAAACTCCCGCAGCGCAATGGGAATGTTCTTAATGTATTCAAACAGGGTTTTTCCGGTTGGAACGGTGGCAATGCTCCCACCCCGCTGGATAAAGGTGTAAAACCCTGTTACATGGGCAAAGCAATGATCGAGGGGTAAGATCAATAGGGTTCTAAAGTATTCTGGTACATGCACCACGGATAGCGAGTGCTCTACATTGGCCGTAAAGTTCCGGTGCGTCAACATGACACCTTTCGGGTCGGCTGTTGTTCCGGAGGTATACGTAATGTTGGCCAGGTCATTTCCACGGATGGATAGAGCGGTGTTCATCAATAGGTCCGGATGTTCCTTGTTCCATTCGCTGCCCCATTCAATCAGTTGGTCAAGGTTCATTTCACCCGGAAGCAAACGGTCTGTACCCATTCCGATGATAATCACCTTTTCCAAATAGGGTAACACCTCTCGAATGGCTCGAATTTTGGGGAGTTGTGACTGGGATACCAGTAAGAATCTAGCTTCTGAATGATTCAGCCTGAATTTCAAATCACTGGACTGATTCAGTTTCACCGACAAAGGGACATTAACACCACCGGCATACAGCATGGCCAACTCTCCAAGTATCCAGGCATTGCAACCCTCTGAAAGAAGTGCCAAGCGATCGCCTTTGTTTAAACCGAGTGCCAAGAATCCGCCCCCTAGTTGCTGAACAAGCTCCCTGCCTCGGTTGTAGGTTATGGAGCGGTACCGTGAATCTCTTTCCCACAGAAAGGGCTTATCGGAGTAGGTGGAAGCCGCTTGCTCAAACAAGTCAATCAATGTCTCGTTTGGTCGCTCCTCGTGATGTATCCTCTTTTTGCGTAAAAGGTTTATGTCGATACGTTTCTTACGGTCTGTCATTGGCTCTTGTTTTTCAAATCGCATGTAGGTTTTGCTCATTGAATGATTGTTTGCCTTCAGCGGTCATCAGGTATTCCAAGCGTTTTGCGTATTTTTTTTCTATCTTGCCACGCACCAGTTTCATGGTGCTGTTCATCAACAGATTCTGTTCTGTAAACCCTTCATCCAAGATTCCAATCGCAGCCGGTAACCACCGTTCCGGGAATTGACCTTCGAACGTGCCTCCTTTTTTGAAGGCACTGATCGAATCGAGGATCAGTTGGATGGCGGCCTTCTTTCCTTCCAACGTGTCCAACCCGGAAACTGCGCGCTTCAAGGCCTCCTTGTTGGGAACGACCAGTGCTACGGTGTATGGACTTTGGTTGTTGTACAATAAGATCTGGTCAATGCAGGGTGACAAGGTTACAACTGTTTCTTCAATGCCTTCCGGGCTGTACTTTTCGCCGTCACTGCCAATCAGCAGACTTTTAAACCGGCCATACACGTACAAGAAGCCATCGGTGTCCATGGCGCCCAGATCTCCGGTAAACAACCAGCCATCCTTGATGCTGTCTGCCGTTGCCTGTGGATTTTTCCAATAACCGGCCATAACGTTTTCGCCTTTGATGACGATTTCTCCCCGCTCACCTACGGGAAGGATGTTGCCCTTGTCATCCCGGATGGTCATTTCCATGTTGTTCACCAAGTAACCCGATGACCCCAGCTTGTGGTGCTGCTGACCGTTTGATGAAATAACTGGCGTGGCTTCCGACAAACCGTATCCTTGATACATAGGAATGCCGATGGCGTACCAGAACTTTTGCATGTCACAATCAAGCAGCGCGCCTCCACCCACAAAGAAGTCGAGCTTGCCTCCCATGGCTGCGCGTAATTTCGAAAAAACCACGGTGTCGAACAGCTTTACCAGCGGTTTGAGAATCCAGGTGCCCTTTGTTCCTTTATTGAATCCCTCTTTATTGTAGGCGATGGCCACCTTCATGCCCCATCTGAACAAGGTTTCGATGACAGGTCCTTTCTCCCTTACCCCTTTTTCAATGTTTCCCTTGAAACTCTTTGCCAATGCGGGTACACTTAGTAAGAGGTTTGGTTGTATTTCCTTGATGGAAAGCGGAATATTCTTCAACGATTCCATGGGCGTTTTTCCCACCGGAACCGTAGCAATGCTGGCACCAGAGGCCATAAAACTATAAAAACCAGCCACATGGGCGAAGCAATGGTCGAGGGGCAAAATAAGCAGCGTTCGGTAAAAAGTGGGAATGGTCATCAGGGAAAGTGCCTGTTCAACATTCGCCGTGTAATTACGGTGTGTCAGCAGAATGCCTTTCGGATCGGCTGTTGTTCCAGAGGTATAGGAGATATTGGCGTAATCGTCACCTTGAACCGAAGTGGCCATGGCGCTCAATTCACCGGGATGGGTGGCGTTCCATTCCATCCCTTGTTGATAGAGGCTGTCCAAGGTGCATTCGCCCCGTTGTACATCCGTTTCGGAAGCGCCAAACACAATGATGAGCTCCACCGATTTCAATGTCTCCTTGATGGCCCTGATCTTATGCAGTTGGGTCAATGACGTCATAATGAAACGGGCGCCCGAGTGATTCAGCCTGAACGTTAAATCGGAAGGCTCGTTCAGCTTGATGGATAAGGGAACATTGACACCACCGGCGTGCAGGATGGCCAATTCTCCGATAAACCAGGCATTGCATCCTTCTGAAAGCAAGGCAACGCGGTCACCTTTCTTTAGTCCCACCTTCATCAGTCCGCCGCCCAACGTTATGACCTTCTCTCGAGACTGACCATAGGTCGTGGCACGAAAGGCATTATCGTCTCTTTCCCACAGGAAAGGACTGGATGCATAATGATCTACGCAGGCGTTGAACAAATCAATGATGGTCGTTTTTTTCATGATCGAAGGATTAGGTTAAGCCATTCGTTTTTAGTTGATACTGCTTTCGGCTAAGGCTTTTCCGGCTGCCAGTGCCTTGAGGTTCATAGCAACAACCTCCTCGCCTTTTCTGCCGAAAAGACGGGCAATACCTTCCTCTATGGCGGTATAACTGATGTCCATAAAGGGTGTGGCAGCTCCCAAAACGATCATGTTGGAAACACGGGTTGATCCAAGCTCTTTGGCAATGGCATCGACGTCAAGAATAATCGTTCTGGGCCTCTTTCCGAGGGTTTCCAACAAAACGTCTTCTTTCGGATAATCCGGAATGTTGATCAACGGCGTCTTACCGGTGACCAACCAACCGTTTGGTGAAAGCCATCCGGTGTAACGCAGTCCTTCCATGGGCTCCAGGGCAATAATCAAGTCAACCTTGCCCTTGCTGATCAAATCGGAATAGATGGGCTTGTCTGATATCCTTAGGTTCGACTGGACGTCGCCTCCGCGTTGGCTCATGCCGTGAACTTCAGCTTGTTTCAGGTAGAATTGTTGGTGTACGGCTGCTTCACCGATAACGGCGGCTATGGAAAGGATGCCCTGCCCTCCAACGCCCGATAGTATAATATCCATCTTCATGTTTACTTCCTTTTTTTTCTGCCCATCGTCTGAATGCATTCACGACGGGGAATGATAACCGAAACGCCTCTGTAAGCCATTTCGTTGCGCAACAGCTGCACCATTTCTTCGTAATTCTTTTTCAGTGGAATCCTAACGTGCAGGTGTTCAGGATCTACACCCAACCCCAGGCAGATGGCCTCCAGTTTGCCCGTACCGGCCGAATCCTGTCCTCCCGTCATACCCGTGGTCTCGTTGTCGGAAATGATGACGGTGATGGGGGATTGATCGTTGATGGCATCCAACAACGAGGTCATGCCCGAATGGGTGAACGTTGAATCGCCAATCACGGCAACGGCATGCAGGAGCCCTGCATCGGCTGCACCTTTGGCCATGGTGATAGAGGCGCCCATGTCTACGCAGGTGTGCATGGCGCGGAACGGAGGCAGGTATCCAAGCGTATAACAACCGATGTCGCCAAAAATGCGGCAGGTTTCCTCGTGTTCGTGATACACCACCTGAAGGGCTTCGAAGACATCGCGGTGCCCGCAACCCACGCACAACGAGGGTGGACGCACCTTGACCAATTCAGAAACTGGCACTTCTGTCAGCGTGGTAAAACCAAGCGCTGCGCCCACGATATCGGGATTAAACTCACCGGTTCGTGGCAAAAAGCCGCTTTTTCTTCCTTTCACCACAAGGCCTACGCCCAACAGGCCGGATAAGGCTTCTTCAATGAGTGGATACCCTTCTTCCAGTATCACCAATTCCTGGCAGGTTTCTGCCAGTTCCCGTAACTGTTTAATGGGCAAGGGATATTGGCCAATCTTCAATACGGGGTTGGCGCAGCCGTCGGGAAAATGCTCCATCAGGTAATTGTACGCTATCCCCGCAGCAACAAATCCGCGGCTGGTGTCCTTCCCGGGAAAGAGTTGGTTGTACGTAGAGTTGTTCGATTGGTGTAAGAATTCGGGCTGTTTGTCGAGCAAGGCCTGGTAGTTGACGCGGGCATTGACGGGCAACAAGACGAATTGCCTGGGATTCGTGGAAAAATGCAGCTCGTTTTGCGGACGTGCCGAACGGCTGGTTACACCCGATCGTGAATGTGCCAAACGTGTTGTAATGCGCAGCATGACAGGTGTTCCGAGCGATTCGGACAGGTCAAACGCTTCGAACACCATATCGTAGGCTTCCTGTTGATTGGAGGGCTCGAAAATGGGTATCAGGGCAAATTGTCCGTAAAAACGGGAGTCTTGTTCGTTTTGTGACGAGTGCATGGATGGGTCGTCGGCGGCCACAAAGACCAGACCGCCTACTACGCCTGTGATAGCGGCGTTCATAAAGGCATCGGCTGCCACGTTGACCCCAACGTGCTTCATGCACACCAAGGCCCGTTTGCCGGCAAAGGAAAGCCCGAGAGCAGCCTCCATGGCTGTCTTTTCATTCGTGCACCAATGTGAATGAACCGAATCGTTAATCGATTTGGGGGATGATTGTATGTATTCGGTAATTTCCGTAGATGGGGTGCCGGGATAAGCGTAAACACCGGAAATACCGGCGTCCAATGCCGCTTGGGCGATGGCTTCATCTCCCAGCAAAAGCGAACTGTTCATAGCGTGTCCAATTATGTTTCAAGCGTGAAGGTAGTCAATTTACTCTATGATTCCTCGTTCATTCAAGGCCTTGTGATAGGCAATCGCGTTTTTGGTATGCTGATTCAACGTGGTGGCAAAGGCGTGATAACCGGAAAAATCAGCTTTCGCGCACATGTAGAGGTACGAATGACGCTGTGCGTTCAAGACCGCTTCAATGGCTCTGATGGAGGTGATGCGAATGGGTCCGGGAGGCAATCCTGTGTGTTTGTACGTGTTATAGGGCGATTCGATATTCATGAGTACTTTATATATACGCCTCAGGGTCAAATCGCCGGCTGCAAATTTCAAGGTGGGGTCGGCCTGAAGGGGCATGTCAATGCTCAGTCGATTCAAATACAGTCCGGCCACCTTCGACATTTCATCGCCCTTGTTGGTTTCTTCTTCCACGATGGAAGCCAGCGTTTGCGCTTCTATCGGGGTTAACCGATGTTTTTTGGCGGCACTTACCCGCGATTCGTCCCAGAATTTATGGTATTCCCTGATGAGCAGGTCGCGGATGGCTTCGGGTCGTGCATTCCACCAAGCTTCATACGTGTTGGGAAGAAACACGCAGGTATAGGTGTATTGATTGAATCCTTCTTTTCGTATCCAGCCTGTATCTTTCAAGCAGGTTAACAGGCTGGTGGAATCAACCAGCAACTGGGTGGAAAGCCTGGCTGCCAACTGTTCAACCGTGCGTACATTGTTGAATGTCAATCGTATCGGTGTTTGTATGCCCGACTTCAACCGTCTGACCAACTTAAAGTCGGACAAGCCGGGTGCTAATTTGTAGTGCCCGGAAGGAAACGGTGGCTTATACCCCATTCGATCCATCAAAAAGGAGATACGCCCAACGTGTTGTGTTTTTCCGGCTTCCTTGAGGTGTTCCAGAATCATTTCTTTGGTGTCACCGGGGTAAACATAGAAACTGACAGGTTCCTTCTGTTTCAAGGATGAATGACCCAGTGTCAATAGGGCGGCAAGTCCGACCACTAAGGCTACTCCCAACCAAAAATTACGTATTTTTTTTTGCTGTGTAAAGACCATGTTTGTGTTGTTTTCTGACCCAAAATTAGGCTTTTTTTTTAGAATAAATACAGGGGCATTTTTTGGT
>Ga0302289_1000166_pt1 | contig 36926 bp, 25 predicted proteins | sample III_Fen_N1_2_FD_194552 | JGI IMG/M metagenome (GOLD analysis project Ga0302289, IMG submission 194552) | Peat permafrost microbial communities from Stordalen Mire near Abisko, Sweden - III_Fen_N1_2 | ecosystem: Environmental > Terrestrial > Soil > Wetlands > Permafrost | place: Sweden: Abisko... | reverse complement strand
GACTTTGAATAAATGGTATCTTTGGCGTCCGGATCATATGAACGACCAACGTCTGCGACCAAAGCGACTCAACAAACCAACCGGTATTGAATAAAGCCATAAACGCCGCACCATTGACACCTTGAGCACCGTACGCGCCGCCAAATATTGCCGGACAAATGATAAAGAACATTAGAATATAGGTCGTCACATCGAAAACCGAACTGGTCGGTCCAATCCAAATCATGAACTTGCCGATGGACGAAGCATTCCATTTCCGGGGTTTCATTAAATACTCCGGATCCATGTTGTCCCAGGGTATGGACAGGCAGGAAATATCATAGATCAAGTTTAACAGAAGGATTTGAATCGGCAGCATCGGCAAGAAGGGCAGGAACGCGCTAGCCGCCAGTATGCTGAACATATTCCCGAAGTTGGAACTCGCGGTCATCTTGATATATTTTATGATGTTGCCGAATGTCTTACGACCCTCGATGACTCCTTCCTTGAGCACCATCAGATCCTTTTCTAGCAGGATGATAGACGCCGATTCCTTGGCGATGTCCGCTGCCGTGTCGACGGAAATGCCTACATCAGCTTCCCTCAAGGCGGGTGCGTCGTTAATACCATCACCCATGAAGCCTACCGTATGGTCGTTCTTCTTGATTACCCTGATGATTCGGGCTTTTTGCATCGGGGACAGCTTGGCAAAAATCGTTACCTTTTCCGCTTCCGAAGCCAATTGCTCGTCGCTCATGCTGTCGATCCTGCTTCCGAGCAATATGTTGTCAACCGGAAGGCCAACTTCATTGCAGATCTTCATGGTAACAACTTCATTATCGCCGGTCAGTATTTTAACCATCACGCCATATTCATTCAGAGCCTTAATCGCGGAAGCCGACGAAGCCTTCGGCGGGTCGAGAAAACCGATGTAACCCAGCAAAATCATATCGGTCTCGTCTTCCACACTGAACACGTCCTGACTAGGCACTTCTTTCTTTTTTGCGACGGCAAGAACACGTAGCCCTTCGCTGCCTAGCCGATCCGCCAAGCCCATCGCTTCCTCTCGAATTACATCAGTCAGCGGGACGGTCTTGGTTCCGATTTCGGCATAGGAACAAACGGACAACATCTCCTCCAGTGCGCCTTTGGTCACAAGATGCCTTGTTCCTTTTGCATCCTGTAGGACGACGGACATGCGGCGGCGGTTGAAATCAAATGGGATTTCATCTACCTTCTTATACTTTTCTTCCCAGTCTTCATGTCCTTCTTTCTCAGCGCGCGAGATGATGGCTTTATCGATCAGGTTTTTGAGGCCGGTCTGGAAATAACTATTCAGGAAAGCGTACCGCCATACACGAATATCTTCACAGCCGTGAATATCAAGATAGGACTCCATTTGGATCTTATCCTCGGTCAGCGTCCCTGTCTTGTCCGTGCAAAGAACATCCATTGCGCCAAAATTTTGTATCGCATTCAATCTCTTGACGACGGTTTTACGCTTCGCCATCCGTATCGCACCTTTAGCGAGGTTGGCCGTCACGATCATCGGTAGCAGTTCAGGCGTCAGGCCTACGGCTACTGCTATCGCGAATAGAAAAGCCTCAAGCCAGTTTCCTTTTGTGAATCCGTTCACAAGAAACACAATCGGAACCATGATGACCATGAACCGAATCAGTACCCCACTGACGCTGTTGACACCCTTGTCGAAACTCGTCAGTTCATGCTTTCCTACAATGGTTTTCGCCATGGAACCAAAGTAGGTGTCGTTGCCGGTAGAAACTACTACGGCAACTGCCGAACCGCTGACAACTGTCGTCCCCATGAAGCAAATGTCATTTAAGTCTGAAAGCCCCAAGATTCTGTTTGGTTCGCCGCTCTGTTTCAACGTCTCGTATTTTTCAACTGGTTCGGACTCGCCGGTTAGGGAGGACTGGCCAACGAAGAGGTCATGTGATGAATTGATCCGAACGTCTGCGGGGATTATGTCACCTGCGGCGAGGTGGACGATGTCTCCGGGAACGATCCCTGTCATTTCGACTTCCTGTTTCTCATCGCCGTTACGGACGACTGCCACAGTCGTATGCACCAAAGCCTTCAGTTTTTCCGCTTCCTTACCAGAACGGAACTCCTGTACGAAATGCAATGTACCGCTGATGAATACGATCGCACCAATTACGATAACTGTGCGCCAATCCTTCGCGCCAGGCGCTGCGAGCATCACGCCGGTAACGAACGAGATTGCCGCCAGAAAAAACATGATTCCAGTGAACGGGTTTACGAATGCCTGAACGAGTTGGATGAACCAGGGGGTCGGTCTTTCAGCCGCAATCTGGTTGAGTCCGTATACGTCAAGGCGATGCGCAGCCTCGCCGGAGTCGAGCCCGTCTTGCGACGTTTGTAATCTGTCGAAAACCTTCTGAATATCCAAACTAGCAAATTCGGTGAGCTTGTCCATAAGGACATTTGCGCTGCTATTCACGTTTTTCTTCTTCATTCAATCACCTCAAACGAGCACTCATGAGTAATATCAGAGATCATGTAATCTGCCTAGAATAAGATCTTCTAGCTTGTTTAAAGTCTTGCCTATAAGGGTTTATTTTTTAGCAAAACTTCTTCGAGCCTTATGAGGATCTCAGTCTGATTTTTAAGTTCTTGCATCTGCTCATCCTGCATCGTTGCAAGATAAGTCAATGTTTTATGATCCGTATCGGCTTTCGATTCGTTTTGAGCTTGGATAACGTTCTGACCGACCATGATTATTGGCAAAAGTACCAATTGCAGCACGGTTTGCGCAATATAAGTTACCCAAATCATAACACTGTGGGCTGCTATAACTGGCGGCAACATAATTAAGTCAATCAAGATGAAGGCATATGCGCACCACATAGTACCAACACTTTTGGTAATCTTGACTGCAATCCAATAGTTGAACTTAGAGACACCCTTTAAATCCTTTTTTAAAAGATCATTCGGATGCGTAACGTAGGGATGCTCTTTTAGTGCGTTCATAAAAAACCTCCTGATACTTATTCATAATCTATCTTTTGAAGCGTATCTTACAGAATAACGACTGTATAGACAGATTATAGCTTTAAAAATCTTGAGTGTATACTGGTTTTACGCAGTGATTGGTACCCCTTACTTCATGATTTGGTACATAAAAAAGAGAATAACAAAACAGCATACAAAACCTCCTTACCCTAATGATAGCTCGTACCAGAATTCCTACTTTTGACGCACATGACCACAAGAGTTTGCGATAGACTGCCTGAGATTGCATAATTTGTCGCACATTAAAGCAGACATGCATTCCGATATATACGCGATTACGGGCGATTATTCGAGATTAAGAACGATTATGCCAGAATAGTCAGTCAACTCCGACTCCAAAGGCCAGAGGTTCGAATCCTCCCTGGCACGCCAAAAACTGAAACCACCCGTTTGGGTGGTTTAGTTTTTGGGCATACATTCAAGAGGATTCGAAGCTGCGTTTAGAAAACGCCGCATTGTCGGCGTTTTTAGCGGCCGGCGGAGGGCAGCCGGCAAACCGCGAGCGGTGTGAGCGAGCAGTTGCCGGATAACCGGAGGAATCCTCCCAGGCACGCCAAAGCTAAGACCACCCCAATGGGGTGGTCTTAGCTTTGGCCTCTAACTATTATTAAAATCGAGAGCAAATCCTGCCAAATTTGTACATTGAGTTCGTAAATATCATCAACTATATGATATAATGTTGAAAATCTGTCAGGCAAATTCATATCAAGCGCGAGAAGGTTGCTGAACTTACCGTATTCAAGATTTTTCAGTACGCTGGATTCGAAAGAATTCTTTCTATTTCTTGTGGAAAGGCAATTCATATGAAAACGACACAGTTCAAAGAAAAATACGGTCCGTTTGCGTTGGTCGCCGGAGGATCGGACGGCTTGGGTTACGCATTTGCGGAGGCGGTTGCGCGGCGGGGTTTGAACCTCGTTTTAATTGCGCGTCAGGAAGATCGGTTGCATGCGGCGTCAGAACGGCTGAAAGCAGCCTATGCAATCGATGTGATTTCTATCGCAAAGGACATGGCAGATTTTGAAAACGTGAGAGAATTGATCAACGCCCTTCACGTTTCAATTGGTTTACTGATTTATAATGCAGCATTTGCTCCAATTGGTTTATTTGAAAAGACGAGTGAAGATCAGTTGGCGCTTGCGGTCGCTGTCAATGTAAAAGCGCCGCTCCTTCTGACCAAGCTTCTCTGTGCGTCTATGATTGCGCAAAAACGAGGTGGAATTGTTTTGATGTCATCTCTTGCCGGAGCGCAGGGCAGCCCGAACATCGCGACTTATGCGGCAACCAAATCATTTAACGCAATTTTAGCCGAAGGTCTTTGGAAAGAACTCAAGCCGCACGGAATCGACGTGGTTGCCTGCTGCGCCGGTGCGATTCTGACCCCCGGATATCAGAAAGCGGAGAAAACCAAACCGGCGATTGGAACGCTGGAAGCAAGCGAAGTTGCCGAGCAAACGCTGAATGCGTTGGGGAAAGGCCCGGTTGTCATTCCGGGAATCGTCAATAAAATCGGTCGTTTCATACTCACGCGAGTCCTGAGCCGAAAAGCCGCAATTGAAATCATGTCGAAGAACACCGGAGGATTGTCATGAAGTCGTTTTTTGGTTTGATTACCCCGCTTATCGCATATGCTGTCATCACGCTATTGCACCTCATTATCCCCACTAAGAGAATCAAGGGATATGTGAAGAATGAAGCAACAGGCGAAACCACCAGCTACCGGATCAACGGAAAATTCGTTCTGGTGCTTAGCGTTCTTCTCTGGTTCCTGCTTGGGTACTGGAAAATTGTTCCGTATACCTGGCTGTATGAAACCAGATGGCTGGGTTTGATCGGCGCGCTCGCCATCGGACTGGTCTATTCCTTCATTGTTGTTTTGAAATATCCATCCACCGGCAAATCGTTTCTAGCCGATTTCTGGTATGGAAGGGCGAGAGACCCGCAGATCAAAGACGGTCTGATCGACGCAAAACTGTGGCTTTATCTAATCGGCGCCGTGATGCTTCAACTGAATGTTCTTTCTTTTGCGGCCTATCATTTCATGAATGTCGAACACATAAACTATGGCTTTCTTCTCGGCTGCGCAATGTTAACTTGGTTTTGCTTTGATTACCTATTCTTCGAAAAAGTCCATCTATGGACATATGATTTCATCGCCGAACGCGTTGGGTTCAAGCTGGGATTTGGCTGTCTTGCGTTTTACCCGTATTTTTATTCCATCGCGCTTTGGTTTACCGCGCATCTTCCGAATCCCGGCTATCCCGTTTGGCCGACCATCCTTTTTGGCGCACTCTTTCTCTGCGGGTGGGTACTGACACGCGGCGCAAACATGCAGAAGTATTTCTTTAAGGTTTCGCCAGACAAGAAATTCCTCTGGATCAAACCGGAAGTACTGACCGACGGCAACCGAACCCTGCTTGCCAATGGTTTCTGGGGCGCAAGCCGACACATCAACTATCTTGGAGAAATCATTCAGGCGATCGCCATCGTCCTTGCCACCGGTTACCCCGGAATCTGGATGTTGTGGCTTTACCCGGCATACTATGTTGGCCTGATGTTTTCCCGCCAGGCCGATGACGACAAAGTCTGCAAAGCGAAATACGGAGAGCTTTGGGATCGATACACGAAGAAAGTGAAATACAAGATTATTCCTTTTATCTATTGAGCGCGGGTTGATTATAACAGCAGATAAATTCGTATCGGGCACATAAAAAACCAATGCCACCCAGTGGGTGGCATTGGTTTTTTATTTGACCATGCGACGACGAATCGTAGAGCCTCACGACCGCGGCGTGCAGACATACCAGGCCGCCCGGTTGTCCACGTCTACGACGGTCACGTCGGAAAAGCATTTTTCCAACTCTATCGCGCAATTCTCCATCTCGCTTTTTGGATTTTTGATAAATCCGAAGTAATCGCCATGTTCCAGCCATTCGACGAAAGAGGTCAGTAGCGACCGGTTCTGGTTATAGTCATAGATGATCACCTTGCTTCTCGTTACTCTACGCATTTCGGAATACAGTTTCATCCGTTCGCTTTTTTGCAATCCGTGGGCAACATAGGAAGCAATCGAAAGATCAAAGGATTTGTCCGCGAATGGCAGTTGCTCTAATGCATTTGCCTGTAGAAACCGGATGTTCTTATTCTCAGGCTGCCTGCTGGCTATCGCAAGCATGTTTTCGGCGGGATCAACCCCGGTAACAGACAAACCGTTTTCATTTAGGACTGAGCAAAGCGCACCCGTGCCGCAGCCGACATCCAGAATGCTTTTGTAGCCATTCCGGTTCCATTCGTCCGCAACGCTGCGAATGACTTCGCGATAGCGTTTTTGCTGCTTCTTATAAAACAATCCGTACACTGGCGCGATCGCATTAAAAAGAAAGTTATGATTCTGTTTACTCACGCATGTATACCTTCTTTGCCGCAAAATTTCCGAATAAACCGGCACAACGGGATTGATCTCGACGGATGCCACCGGAACAACAGCGAGTCGCACCCTGTTTGATTAGATCATATCATGCTTGGAACGCGCAGCATACATCGCTTTGTGACGAAGACACAGAAAGCGGCCGTTGAAAATCGCGATCATTTCGAGCACGCCAAAAACAAGACCACCCAAACGGGTGGTCCTGTCTATTTGCGCTTTTTAATTGAAAGGTGGATCGCTTTGTACAAGAAGAAACATTGCCAGCTTTGTTATTAACTGCGCTTGGTTTACTCTTCGTCCTCTTTGTAGACGAGCCCCCACTCTTTGCGGAGCGTATCCATCATGCGCGCAATCTTCAGCGTTTCATCCAGCGGCATCTCGGGTGCTTCTTTGCGCCCTTCCAAATAATATTGCTGAACTGCCTTCGCTTCATACTGAAAGCCGGATGACCGATACGGCAGGTTGAACACGTCATGTTTCTGCGGTTTACCGACGCTTGAATCACCCAACGGCGTAAACTCAGCCCTACTTGCATGCCACCACTCCTCACCGAGCTGTACGGAGCCGCTGGTTCCGGCGATGAACACGCTGTTGTTGAGCTTGACGCCGATCCCGTCCGAGAGAACCGCGATGCGCCCGTCCGCATATTCAAACGTAAACGTGTTATATTCGTCCACACCATTTTCGATGCAGGCTGAGGTCGAGACCTTAACGGGGTCAGAACCGAACATCGCAAATGTCAGCGCGAGCGGATAGATGCCGACATCCAGCAGCGCGCCGCCCGCCATATCATGCGAAAATCGCCATTGCTTTTTATTGGAGCTGCCGTCATAGCCGAAAACCGCATGCAGCATTTTTGGTTGACCAATGCGCCCCGAACGAACCCAATCCAACGCCTTCTGAAACGCCGGGAAGAACCGCGTCCACATCCCTTCCATGAAAAAGACGTTTTTCTCGCGTGCCTTGGCAATCATTTTCTCGGTCTGCGCCGCATTCACGCCCAACGGTTTTTCGCAGATCACCGCAAAACCCGCTTCTAAAAACAGCATCACAGTTTCATAGTGCTGCGGGTGCGGCGTGCCGATATAGATGATTTCAAGTTCGGTGTCTTTTGCCATATCCGCATAGCTGCCATAACATTTGGGAATCGCAAACTTCTCGGCAAATGCTGTTGCGCTGTCGATGCTGCGCGATGCCACGGCGGCGATCTGCGCATGCTCCACCAGCTGCAGCCCTTGCGCAAATTGGGTAGGGATATTACCTGTACCTACGATTCCCCATTTCACCTGCTTCATATGCGTTCTCCTTTTGTTGTGTTGCGATGAATATCTTCATAGTTAATTGCACTTCTAACCCTTTGACTCTTTAGCGAACTCATAAACGAGCAACTGATTTGAATGAGATCATTTTTTGGAGTACAATACTCAGAAAAGCTTCTATTTCACTATTATATCAGGAAAGGATTCTGTTTTGCACTTGGATCGATCAATTTCGCGCATGAACAGGATTGCCCGTTTTGAAACTCTTGTATTGACGCAAGGATGTATACACTACTACAATCTATTCAGGTAGAATCAGTGCTCGGTGTAAAGTTGGCATCCAAACCGATCTCTGATGTGAACAGTTTGAATGAAACTATAATTGGAATGCTGATCAAGAAATCACAGTACTAGGTATCGATAAACATATGGTTTCGGTTAACGAAAGATTTTGTGGTCGGCAAACTTAGCAAAATAGCATATGAAGGCAAAAGAAAGAACAGGCAAACTATGAAAAAGACCGATGAAGTCCAGTATTGGAGCTTAACGCCCGATGCGGCACTGGGGCAGTATCGCTCGTCTTCCTCCGGTTTATCAAGCGCAGAAGCCGCAGCCAGACTCGTCACCTACGGCGAAAACACCATTCACGCAAAGAAAAGCGCATCTCCGCTTTTACTGTTTCTGGGCCAATTCAAAAGCCCGATCATCCTCATCATGCTCGTTGCAACCGCCATTTCCGCGGCAACGGGCGACTGGCTGGATTCGTTGATCATCTTCGCTATCGTGCTTGGCAGCGCGGTGCTGAGCTTTTTGCAGGAATACAGCGCGAGCAACGCCATAGCGAAGCTTCGCTCACACATTCAGATGCAATGCAACGTACTGCGCGATGGCAAGCCCACGCAGGTTCCCTCCACCAAACTCGTGCCCGGCGATATCGTGAAACTTTCCGCCGGAAGCATTGTCCCCGCCGACGGCATCGTGCTGGACTACGAGGATCTTCTCGTCGACCAGTCCTTGCTCACCGGCGAGGCGATGACGGTTGAAAAACAAACGGGTTCCGTTGCCGCCGATACAGAGCTTGCCAAGCGCACCAACTGCGTCTTTATGGGCACCACGGTGCACACCGGCAGCGCAACGGTGCTGATTACCCTCACCGGAGGCAAAACGGAATTTGGCAGCATCTCGGCGCAGATCACCGCGCGCCAACCGGAAACGGAGTTTGAGCGCGGTATCCGTCGCTTTGGATATCTGCTCACCATCATGATGCTGATCCTCACGGTGTTTGTTTTCGTCATCAACGTGCTGTTTCATAAGCCAGTCATCGACTCGCTTCTGTTCTCTGTCGCCCTCGCGGTTGGCATCACGCCGCAGTTGCTGCCTGCCATCATCAATATTACGCTCGCGCGCGGCTCACGCATCATGGCGACGGCGGGCGTGATTGTGCGCCGTCTGACATCGATCGAGAACTTTGGCAGCATGGACACGCTCTGTACCGATAAAACCGGAACGCTGACCGAAGGCGTTGTGCGCCTGGACAGCGCGGCGGGTCTTGACGGCGAATCTTCAGAAGAGGTGTTCCGCGCGGCGTATCTCAACTCCAGCTTGCAAACGGGGTTGGTCAACTCGCTGGACGAGGCGATTATTTCCAGCAAGAGCCTCGACGTCAGCGCCGCAGTCAAGCGCGGGGAGATTCCCTACGACTTCTATCGCAAACGCCTGAGCGTCGTGGTGGAGGATGGCGGCGCTTGCCGGTTGATCACGAAGGGTGCGCTCAAGCAGGTGCTCTCCGTCTGCAACAGCGCGCGCATTGATCAAAAAGATCAACCACTGGATGAAGCCGTTTTGGCGCAAATTCAGCAGCGTTTTTCCGACTGGAGCGATCAGGGCTTCCGCGTACTCGGCGTTGCGGAGAAAACCGTCGCGGTCAAAGACCCCAAGGCATACGCCGTTTCAGACGAGGCGGAGATGTCGCTCATCGGCTTTTTGCTCTTCTTCGACCCGCCGAAGGCCGACGCAGTGGAGACCATTGCGAATCTTGCGCGTCTGGGCGTTCAACTTCGCATCATCACGGGCGACAATGCGCTCGTCGCCAAACATACGGGATGCGCGGTCGGTTTGTGTGTGGATCATATTCTCACCGGAGCCGAACTGCTGAAGATGGACGACGCGACGGCGCAGAGCGCAATCGAGGCGGCGACGCTCTATGCCGAGATGGATCCAAGCCAGAAGGAGCGCATCATCCTCGCGCTCAAGAAAAACAAGCACGTTGTTGGGTACATGGGCGACGGTATCAACGACGCGCCCGCCCTGCACGCCGCAGATGTGAGCATCTCCGTGAATACCGCGGTGGATGTTGCCAAAGAAGCGGCGGATTTCGTACTGCTGGAAAAGAGTCTGGACGTATTAAGTCGCGGCATCGAACTCGGGCGCGCGGCCTTCACAAACACGCTCAAGTATATCTATATCACGACGAGCGCCAACTTCGGTAACATGTTCAGCATGGCGGGCGCGTCGCTGTTTATGTCGTTTTTACCGCTGCTGCCCAAGCAGATTCTGTTGATCAACTTCATGACGGATTTTCCGGCGATGACCATCGCGAGCGATGCGGTCGATGCGGAGGCCGTTGTGGCGCCGCGCCGCTGGGACATCAAGCGCCTGAGAAACTTCATGCTGGTGTTCGGTTTCATCAGTTCCGCGTTTGACTACATCACGTTCGGGGTGCTGCTGCTGTGGTTCAAGGCCGGACAGGAGCTCTTCCAAAGCGGCTGGTTTGTACTCTCGATTCTAACGGAGTTGATGCTGCTGTTGGTCATGCGGACGCAGAAACCGTTCTTCAGGAGCAAGCCCGCGCCATCGTTATTGTATTCGACCATTGGAGTTGCCGTGCTAACGCTGATTTTGCCGTACCTGCCGCTCTCGTCGATATTGAACATCACTCCGATTCCTCTGTCGATTCTGCTGGCATTGCTCGGTATTGCGGTGCTCTATATCATTGTCACCGAGATCGCCAAGCACTTCTTCTTCAATCCCAAGAAGAAAGTAGCCCTTCCCGGAATTCCGGCGGGCGACGCTCCTGCTGCTGCGCGGTAAATCAAGTTTAAACCATCTAGACTATGGCGCTGCAATGGTGATCTATCTCAATAGAAGAATCGTTACCCAGTATTTATATAATTTGGCGTGCGTTGTGTTAGCCTGCATAAGTCTGATGACAATCGTGGAATTTTAAATGCGGAAGCGATGGAACATTGTACCACCCTATCGGATCTTTTCGGTCTAACGACCGCAATATTAGTAGCGATGGTTAAGGAAACGAAGCGCTAAGTTGAGAGCGATGGGTACACATAAAAACGTGACAGTCGGGCAAGCGACGAGAAATTGCTTGCTCGACTGATTTTTTTGGGGTGACTCGGTTGAGAAAATCGGTGCGCGAAGGTTACAATAACCGTTGAAAAATCTTACACGATCAGTGAGAGGCGTATCGTCAATTCCATGGGCTGTCAGATGGAAAAAGCTGACAGTTAAACAACATAAGTATTGACAAACGTTAATAAAAACGACAGCGTGATCGGATTTCTATTTGCTAAACCAAAGCACTTTTTAATTGTATAAGGTCGATGAGTGTGCTAGACTGGCTCTATATTTTCGTTTAAACGTTATAGAACGAATGGAGCATAACATGAAGCGGTTACGAAATACATTTCTGGATTTAGCGATTCGTATGATCGGGTTTGGGCTTCTCATTGGTATCGTTTTTCCGTTCTTTATGATTCTTCTAGGCGTACCAAAATCAATTGCATTCAGTGGGCTGTTTCTTGCGTCTTGCATCCTTGCAGGGGTGCTTGTCGGGTTTGTGAACATCTTAATCTCTCGTATTACTGTCAGAAAAAAGCTCACCGTGTTGACGGGTAAAATGCGTGAAGTTAAGGACTCCATCATCTTGATTTCTGAAAACGGCAAAATCGGTGATTGCAACCCAGAGCATTGCAGCATTCCTGTTGAGACGGATGATGAATTTGGACAAAGCGCGACAGCGTTCAACGAACTGATTACGTCGTTTGCTGGGTCACTTCGGATGCTTGACGATATCAAGACATTCACCGCGATCTTTTCTAGCCAACTGGATTTACATGCGCTTTCCGAATATGCGCTCGATCGCGTACTGAACGGAACCGGTGCGGACGCCGGCGCGATTCTCCTTGAACAGGACGGCGAAATTTGCGTACTGCAATCGTTTGGCATTCGCGAAGCGAATTCACTCGCCAACGATCCCCACATTCTAAACACTTTTACAAAAGGCGAGTCATATATCATTTCGCATCCGGAGGAGATCATTGTTGAGAGCACACTGACGCAATTCCATCCAAAGGAAGTCATCGTTGAGCCAGTAAAGTTTAAGAATGTACCCATTGCCGTGATTCTGCTGGCAAAGGCGGAATCGTTTCAAGCCGATTACACCAAGCAATTATCGATCTTTACGCAAAGCCTTGCGGTTGCGCTTCATAACGCGTTGGAACATGAACAACTTCAGAAACTCGCCGCGCTAGACCCACTGACTGGCATCCTGAATCGCAGATTTGGCATGGTTCGGTTGCATGAGGAATATTCGCGCTCGGTTCGCCGAGGGATACCCCTTGGCGTGTTGATGTTCGACATCGATCATTTCAAACAGGTGAACGATACCTATGGTCATGTCGTTGGCGATCGGGTCCTTCGGAACATCACAGCAATGATTCGTCAGGGTATTCGAGAAGGAGATATTCTGCTGCGGTATGGCGGAGAAGAGTTCATGGTGATTTTGCCAGGAGCATCGAAAGACGATGCGTTCACAATCGCGGAGCGAGTGCGTCACATTGTTCGTGATAGCAAGACAACATATGGCGATAACCAGATCAGTGTTACGATCAGCGTTGGGCTTGATTCAATGCCGGAAACCACAATCACCGGCGAGCAGGAATTGATTACAAACGCCGACGAAGCGCTTTATCGCTCAAAGAATTCTGGCAGGGATAGGGTTACAATGCATTAAATCTCGGATCAATGTTTCCACCCAGCCTGACAAGCGAGACCACCCAAACGGGTGGTCTTGTTTGTTGATCGCGTCTGAGTCCTTACGAAATCATTTCCTCGCTGACGTAATGCTTTGCCTGCGCGTTCCAAAGCTCGAAATACTTTCCGTTCCTATTCTCCAGCAGGTCGTTGTGGCTGCCGAACTGAACGATTTTGCCGCCGTCGAAGACCGCGATGTTGTGGCAGAACCTGCACGAGGAGAGCCGGTGCGAGATGAACACACAGGCTTTGTCGCCAACCAGTTCGTTGAACTTGGAGTAAATTTCAAACTCGGTGATCGGGTCGAGCGCGGCGGTTGGCTCGTCCAACACGACGACGGGCGCGTCCTTGTAGAGAGCGCGCGCAATCGCGATCTTCTGCTTCTCTCCACCGGAGAAGTCCCGCCCGTTTTCGTCAAACTGCTTGCCCAGAGGAACCGAATAGTCGCCCTTCAGCTCGTCGACCAGCCCGCCAAGTCCTGCGGTATTCATGCTCTGTTCCAGCCGCGCGTTGTCCGGCCGTTCACTCACCGCAATGTTCTGATCCAGCGCAAAAGAAAACAGCGTGAAATCCTGAAAGACCACGGAGAACAGATCGATATAATCGTTGTAGTCCAGCTCCTGAATATCTACGCCATTACAGGTGATTGTGCCAGAAGTCGGCAGATAAAACCGGCAAAGCAACTTGATCAGCGTGGTTTTCCCCGCGCCGTTCATGCCGACGACGGCGAGCCGCTGCCCTTTTTGAAGCGTCAGGTTCACGTGATCCAGCACCAGCGCATCCGCATTCGGATAATGGAATGACACATCGTGAAACTCGAACGTGTAGTCCTGATCCCGCTCAAGCCGGATGTGCGTTGTTCCGCGCTGCGTCGTTTCGGGTAGCCCGAAGAAACGGATGCTGAGGCCGAAGTATTCGCTCGACACCTTGAACATTGAATACTGCTGAATCAAGCCCGCGATCGCCTGGTAAAAGCGCATGATGGCGTTGATCTGAATGAAGATCGACCCCACTGTGATCGCGCCGACGTACGCCTTGAGGATGATGAAGAGATACACCGCGGTGAGCAACACGGCATTAACAGCCGCGAGAATCGAAAAATGCTTGATATTCGGCTTGACGAACTCATCGACGCTTACCTGAATATCAGGACCTACGTAATTGTCGATCTTTTCTTTCAGCATATTTTGAGCTTGATACAGACGGATGTCTTTACCGCTCTCGTAGTTATAGCTGACGTGGAAAAACAGATAGCCGAACTGACGGTTGGAGTCGAGGTTGTTGTTGACGTCGTCCTCCGCCGTCTTGCCGATTCTTGCTTGCACGTTGTTGTAGACGAGCACGCCGCCGACGAGCAGAACGGCAAGCGCGAGAAACGCGAGCGGAGACTGCACGATGGCCTGCTGAGCGCCGTTCGGAACGGCTTGCGCAGAGGCAAACGTTGTGACGATCAAAACGATTGCGATCGCCATCTCGAATATCGCCAAGAAGCCCTTGAGCAGATATTCTGCCATATCCCAGACGGCGAGGTGGTTGGTCTCGGCCTCGCTGATCATGCGCAGCAGATCCTTCGTATCGGGGTTTTCGCTCAACTCATAGTCGAGCTTCATCGTCTTCTGCGCGAGCGCTTCGTAGTAACGGTTGGCCAGGCGTATATTTTCGTTTCCGTACTGCTTGGTGGCAAATGCGCCAAGGATATGAAACACCAGCGCCAGACCGACCAGCGCTACCGCGAGGGCGGTGAGCGTCGGGATATCTTTTGCGCCCATCAGCTCGTCCAGAATCTTCGCGGAGAGCACGATCGGGATGAATGGTTTCACTGCATCGAGGACTGCGGAGAGCAGCATTGCGGGAAAGAACCGTTTATTGAGCTTTCGTATCAACTTGAGCGCGGCGGTAACGGCAGCAAGATTCAGCTTACCCTTCTTTTCGCTCATGCCAGTTCACCGCCTTCCTCCCGATAATAGTGGCTCTGTATGTCAAACATGTGTGCATACGTTCCGCCAAGCCGCATCAGCTCACTGTGCGTGCCGCGTTCGGTGATGCGCCCGCCGTCGAGCAGCAGCACCTCGTCGCAGAATTTCGTGCTCGATAGCCGATGCGAGATATAAATGGAAGTCTTGTTCTTCGTCATCTCGTGATAGGTTTCATATAGATGGGATTCCGCAATTGGATCGAGCGCGGCGGAAGGCTCGTCCAGCACCAGGATCGGAGCCGACTTGTACAGCGCGCGGGCCAGAATGACCTTTTGCCGTTCGCCACCGGAGAGCTCGGTGCCCTCGTTGTCCAGATACTTTTCGCAACTTGTAAACTTACCCTTCTTGAGGTTTTTGACCTTTTGCGTAAGACCTGCCGTTTCGATGACAGCATCTACCTTGTTTTGATCGGTGTCCGCGCTGTTTCGCATGGAGATGTTCACGTCCATGCCGTAGGCGAGGATCAGCGCATCCTGAAACGCCACCGAGAACTGCGAAAAATACTGCTTGAGATCGACCTTCCGGGAATCGATTCCGTCCAGCAGGATTTCGCCTATGTCCGGCTCGGTGAGATTTAACAGCAGCTTGACCAGCGTGGTTTTGCCCGCGCCGTTGATTCCGACGAGTGCGACTTTCTTCCCCTTCTCGATGATGAGGCTGAAATCCTGAAAGATCACGTGTTCCCCGTAGGCGAAGTCGACATGCCGGAACTCAATGCAGATGGGCAGCGAAAAATCCTGCTTCGGTAGTTCATCGTGCTGGTTTTCTTCCGACTTATCCAGAAACACTCGAAAATCGGAAACCTCAATCGATGCTTTATTGAGCAGAATTGCGTTTTTCGCAAACCCGCTGATCCACATGGAAAGCCCGGCGATCGCGCCGATATACAGAATAAACTGCGAAACCGGAATCGTCCCCGCGAGTACGAGCGAGATCAGGTAGAGATACGCAAAGCCGTCGCGCAGGAAGGCGATCAGTCCGTCCACCGCTTCGCTGAAAAACATGCGCAGCGTGATCTTCTTTTGCCATTCGAAATTTTCGTCGTCATATTTTCGCAACAGCGAAGCGAGCCAGTCGAACATGCCGTACATGCGAATGTCTTTGGCGTATAGCACGTCCCGAACGCTTTCGGAAGCGCTGTATGTCTTTTGCTCTACCTTGTTGATCTCTTCCTTGTGCTTGAGACGGTAGCGGTTAACCAGATTGCCCGCAAAATAGCTGACCATGCCGCAGACGGCGAGTCCAAGTATGATCAGCGGATTGAGTGAAGAGAGAATAAAGATGTAGACGATCGCCCCCAGCAGGTTCGTGCTGCATTCGACGATGCGGACGACGATATCCTCTACTCCGGTCGATGGGCTGCTGATCGCATGCACCGCTTTCCGGTTTTCTAGTTGGCCTTTCTCGGAGGAGAGATATTGATAGTCCACCTGCATGGAAGCAAGGCACATTTCAGCACCCAGCCGCATGCTGCGGTACATGGATTTCATGCGGGGGAAGTAGCCGTCCGCAAAGCTCCGGATCTGGCCAAGGACGAGGGATACCGCGCCAAACACCGCAACCAGCAGCAAAAAGGCGGTGACGTCGCGCCCGTCTTCGAAAAACTGGACGATGTATTTGGGCATAAAGACGCCAATGACGGGCTGCGCCACCATGCAAAACACGAGCGCGATCATCGAAACCAGCAGCATCTTGTCGATGCGGATGATGTTTCTCAATGTGAACGCAATGTTACTCAGTGTGCCGTATTTCGGTTTTTCAGGTTTCTTCGGCTGTTCCATCGGTTGCCTTTCTTCTTTTGCGCGCAGGAGAGTTCGTTAATAAAAGGGATTGGGCTACATGAAGTTTGGAATCGATTCAATATTTAGGTCTATTATAGCATCGGCGCGAGAAATTACAACAATTGACGGTTGGATCAACTTGATAAACAAACATGGATTTTATCATTCAATGGTTGATGCAATACAGTAAACGAGAGCGACCCGGTTGAGCCGCTCTCGTTTTGCGTAAAGTTTTCTATTTGCGATCAGCCACAGTTGGGTTCCGTTCCCGTGAAAAACCCGATGATGACCGCCGCCGCGCAGCCGACACCCTGCTCTACCTGAATCGCGTCAAAGGCGCAGTTTTTTGCGCAGGCGCCGCATTCCATGCAGGCATCGCGATCCGCAAGAACAACCTTTTTACCCTCCGAGCGGAACACCCGGTGCGGGCAGACTTCAAGGCACCTGCCGCAGCCTGTGCATTTGGTGATATCGTACTCAAGCGTCACAACATTCTTAAGATAGGTCATACCAGCTTCCCTCCAAACGTGAGGATTGCGTCACTGACGAGCAGCAACAGGATTGCGCCGATTCCCGCGACCAGTTGCGCGGGCACTGCAAATTTCATTTCGCGGTCGACGCCGGAAAGCGATGTATAAGTCGAACTGCCGGTGAAGTTCATCGTCAAAAATCCGGACAGCGCAGGCAGTAGCAGGAAATACGCGGCGGCTTTTAACCAACCGAACGTAGGAGTCGCCGGAAAACCGTTCAGCATCAAAAACCCGACCGCCCAGAGTAGGCCGAGGATTGCGCCCTTGAGCGAAAACGCCCGCCCTGGAATCCAGGGCAGCAGGAGCGGCGCAATCACCGCGCCGACGAGAATCGCACCGAGAATTCCGTAGAAGTCAGCCCATCCGTAATGCCCGAACCCAACGGCGTTTAGGATAAACAATACGCCAAAGAGGATCAGAATCGGCTTGAGCGCGCCGACGAGCTCCATCGGCGTGAGAACCGCGCGATCCCGCAGCGTGAAGCGTACGGTACGCATCTCCTCCGTTGCGCGCATGCCGGCAGCGAGAAAATCCGGGATATCCTTTGCGCGGACAGGGCCGTAGACAACGCGAAACCCGGTTTGCTTTGTTACTTCATGCGCGGCGACGCCGACGGCGCCGAGTTGCGGCAGAACGAGCGTGCGGTGTGACACGATACTTGAGAGCCGGACGGATGCGATGCGGCGGACGACCTCGTCCGTTCCAAACGTCCCTTTTCCCGCGGCGCACCAGACGTTGACGCCGTCTGTATCGAGCACCATGATCCATAAACTTAGCCCACTGAGCTGTTCGCGTAGGCGGTCAAACGTCATCTTGTAGTTTGAGGTGACGAGCACGGGGGACGACGCCTCGGGATGCCCGACGCCGTAGAGGCCGGGCTCGACTTTGTAGTCCATTCGCCCGATCGACCAGCGGCATTTCCAGGAACCGAGCTTGTCCTGAAACGATAGTTTTGTCGAAACTTGCGGGATGTCTCCTGCGGGAGTCGCAATTTTGTCGATCACCCACGGGTTGTCGAAAATGGCGGGATCAATAGCGACGTTATTCGCTGATTCCGCCGCTTGGCTTTGTGCGCAGCAAGCCGACGTTTGAGAATCAGACGTGCCTGATCCGCCGCAACAGGTTGTGGTTTTCGCGCGGCGTCCAACGGGGGTTGAGCCACCGCAGCATGATTTTGCCATTGAAATATGCTCCTTTCAGCAACAGTCGCTTTCGTCGATCGCCTTGACCAGTATGGCAAGACTCTCCAGTACGTTTTGGCGGTCTTTTTCCGCGATCGCCTCGTATATTTTCAAAAAATACGTTTCCATGCCCGTTTCGATCCCGTGAAAATGATGATCTCCCACAGGGGTAAGCTGAAGCGTAACATACCGCCGGTCACGCGGGTCCAATTCGCGCTTTACCATTTTTCTAGTGACAAGGTTGTTTACGGTACGGCTCATCGTGCTGGTGTCGAGTCCAATGGTATTCGCGAGGTCGATGAGGGATATGCGCTTCGCCCGCCCGATTTCGACGAGCGCATGGCACTGCGCCATCGTTAGCCCGCAGCAGGACATCTCGCTGTCTTCCAGAATTCCGAGCTTCCGCTCCAGAATGTGGACGATCTCGCGTAATTGCCTGACTTCTTCCGTTGATATCATCCAAACACCTCAAAAATCATTCATCCGGTCCTTAATATACGCAATCTACTTTCAAATAGATTACGAAGGGATTGTGGTTATCGAAGTAAGTGTAACACGAAATAGTTGCAATATGCAACAATTAATTAGAATACTTTTTCTCTACGGTTTAATTGGATTCCAAAGCGATATTATAAGTGAAACCGAAGTAGACAACAAACCACTCAATCCTATTTCCCGTCTCACGCATTTTGCATTTTTGTTGCATATTTGACGCATCTGCGTAGCAGCTTTTTTTTATAATCTACTTGTTTGTGTTCGTTGGCAACGCGCCGTCAAATCGGGCGAGCGACGCAAAAATTTTACTTGAACGGCAAGACGAAAAGCGCCCGGAATGGGCGAAAAAACACTTGCGAAACGATTTATCAATGTAATAGTGATCCATTTTAGCCAATAAACTTGAAAAAAAACTGTTTTTAAGGTAATATACTAGAATTACGTGTGGTGTGGTACTGATTATATGAACGTTGTCATCAATGCGCTGGCATATAAGAAAAACAGCTCGGGAATCGGAGTTCTGATTTCGGAGCTGCTGTTTCGTTTCACCGCAAACACCAGCAGACTATGCAATATTGTCCTCTCGCAGGACAGCCCGTCGGTCACACCAGCGGGCGAATCTGTAAAACTATCATACTCGCCGTATTCGCATCAACAGGGGATACGGCGTATCTTATTTCAAAGCCTTTTGTTTGGAAAAAAGTTCTGCAAAAACGCAGTTTTGCTCACAACGGACTCCAAAGTGCCATTTTTTCTGCCCAAATCGTGCCGCGTGGTATCGGTGGTGACGGACTTGGCATTATTGCGCATGCCGAATGTTTATCAGTTTCCCCGCGTCTTCATCTGGCGGTTGCAATACCGCTATCTCTTAAAAAAAGCCACTCGCTATATCGCGATCTCTCAATTTACAAAAGATGAAATGGTCGAGTTGCTCCATATCGATGCTGACAAGATCGATGTGGTTTACTGCGCAGCAGATGCGTGCTATCGACGGGTCGAAGACCCCGCCGCGCTGCAGGCCGTGCGCGAGAAATACAGCCTCGATCAACCGTTTATCCTGTTTGTTGGAAATGCAAATCCGAGAAAGAATCTCTGCCGATTGATTCGTGCGTTTGACCTCGCGAAAGAAAAGGGCGATTTTCCGTATCAGCTCATTCTTGCCGGAGAATACGGCTGGAAGTTTGATCGCGAGCAGGCGATGGAGGGTGTTCGTCACACGGCGGACATTCGTTTTTTAGATTTCGTCGCGGACGAAGACATGCCGCAGCTCTACTCCGCGGCGAGCCTTTTCGCGTTTCCTACCTTATATGAAGGATTCGGCATCCCGATGATCGAGGCGCAGCAGTGCGGTGTTCCGGTGCTGGCCGGCAATGTCTCGTCCATGCCGGAAGTCGGGGGAGCAGACAGCGCGTATTATGTCGATCCTGAGAGCGTAGAAGACATTTCGCGCGGTTTGCGCGCGGTCTTACTGAACCAAGCATTATCAGAACAACTGGTTGCGCGCGGATATGAAAACGCAAAGCGCTTTGACTGGGCAGCGTCCGCAAAGCAGCTGAATACGATCATAGAAAAAGTCATACAGCAATAAAATAAAAAGATTTCGAGCGAAGTTGGTCATGCTCTGAAAACGATAGTAGAATAGATAATAGAAGATTGAACCAACGGGATTCCAAACGGAATTGGGAATGCTGTGAAAACGAAATAGAAAAGGTATTTGAAGAATGAACATGCTGGAGACCTATCGCCTTTGGCGCGAACAAGCAACGCAGGACCCGGATCTCGCGGAAGAATTGAATCGGATCGAAAGCAAGCCAGCCGAGATCGAAGATCGGTTTTATCGCGAGTTGGAGTTTGGAACCGGTGGTTTGCGCGGCGTGATTGGCGCGGGTACCAACCGCATGAACGTGTATACGGTCTCCAAAGCGACGCAGGGCTACAGCCAATACATCAACGATAAATTTTCCGCCCCAAAGGTCGCCATCGCATATGACAGCCGGATCAAGAGCGATCTTTTTGCGCGCGCCGCAGCTGAGGTGTTCGCCGGAAACGGGATTCAGGTTTGGATCTATCCCGTCATCATGCCGACGCCGTCGCTGTCGTTTGCCGTGCGCGATCTCGGTTGCTGCGGCGGTATTGTGGTGACGGCCAGCCATAATCCGGCGAAATACAACGGCTATAAGGTCTACGGCCCCGATGGCTGCCAGATTACGACAGAGGCTGCCGCGGAGATTCAGGGATGCATCGACGCGGTGAACCCGTTTGAGAATGTTTCGCGTATCGATTTTGACGAGGGGCTGCAAAACGGCAGCATTCACTGGATTGGCGAGGATACCGTCTGCCGATATCTCGATGCGGTGGCGACCTCGTCCGTGCTTCCGCGCTCTGTCGATCGCGGTGTTTCCATCGTTTACACGCCGCTCAATGGCGCAGGCATCAGCTGTGTTCCGCGGTGCCTGACCGAGAACGGCTTTACCAATATTGTGATTCCGGATGAGCAGCGCGAGCCGGACGGAAACTTTCCCACCTGCCCGTTTCCGAATCCCGAAGTGCGGGAAGCGCTGGAAGTCGGGCTAAAATGGGCACAAAAGACAAACAGCGAACTGTTGCTGGCAACCGACCCGGACTGCGATCGCGTCGGCGCTGCGGTGCGGAGCGCAAGCGGTTATACCCTCATCAGCGGAAACGAGATGGGTGTGTTGCTGCTGGATTTCCTCTGCAAAATGCGGCTGCAAGCCGGAACGATGCCGGCGCACCCGATTGCGGTGACAACCATTGTGACAACGCCGATGGCGAAAAAGGTTGCGGACTACTACGGCGTTGAGCTGATCGATGTATTGACGGGGTTCAAGTTCATCGGCGAGCAGATCGGCCTACTGGAAAGCAAAGGCGAGGCGGATCGATATATCTTCGGTTTTGAAGAAAGCTACGGTTATCTCAGCGGCAGCTTTGTGCGGGATAAGGACGCCGTGAATGCGTCGCTGCTGATCTGCGAACTGTTTTCCTATTATAAAGCGCAGGGGAAGAGCCTGCTAGACGTACTGCAAGAGCTCTATCTCGCGTTTGGTTATTATCAAAGCCGCTTACTCTCTTTCTCTTTTGAAGGAAGCACAGGTTTTGCCAAAATGAACGCGTTGATTGCTTCGCTGCGCGCGAGCGCGCCGGAAAAAATCGGCGGTCTTGCCGTGGAAGAGATGGCAGATTATGAGGCTTCTCTTCGCGTCACAGCAGGCGGCGCTGAAACGCCGATTTTTCTGCCCAAGTCAAACGTGCTGCGCTTTTTCCTCGCGGGCGGTAACGAGGCGGTCGTTCGCCCGTCCGGCACGGAGCCAAAGCTCAAGGTCTACCTGACCGCCACCGCGGACGCAAAGGAAGCCTGCGTTGGCTTACTCGACGCCATGGAACGCGACATGAACGGCTTTGTTCAGATGGATCGGGGGAACGCATGAAGATTGCGTTGGAGTTGCAACCCTGCGCGGGGCAAATCAGCGGAATCGGGCACTACACCTATCAGCTGGCAAGCCGTGTGTTTCAGTTGGGGCAAGACAGCGTGCAGGGTAACTACTTCAATTTTCGTATGAAATCTCCGAAGCTTTCCGATTTGGGGCTCGAGGGAAACGTCGAATACAATCCGCTCTTGCCATACGGCGCATACCGCAGGATGTGGGACTATCTTCCGATTCCGTATCGCGTGATGTTTACCCCCGCGGATGTGACGCATTTTTTCAACTATATCGTACCCCCGGGCGTGAATGGCAAAGTGATCGATACGGTGTTTGACCTGACTTATTTAAAATTTCCGGAGACGATGAACGCCAGCAACCTGAAAAGGCTGCAAAAGGGCATGATGCGGAGTTTGGATCGAAGCGATCTGATCGTGACGGATTCCGAATTTGTCAAAGGCGAAATTGTGCGCGAACTTGGCTTTGACGCGGATCGGATCGAGGTTGTTTATCCTTCCGCCGTAGAAGAAGCAGCGGTTCAACTTCCCCAAACGTACTTAAAAGAAAAATGGGGATTGGAAACGCCTTATATCCTGTATCTCGGCACGATAGAGCCGCGCAAGAACATCAACCGATTGATTCAGGCGTATGCCAAGGTTGCGCGTGAACTGGAGCAGCCGCCCAGGCTGGTGCTTGCGGGCGGAAAAGGCTGGAAAGCGGACGAAACGTATCGCCTGGCCGAAGAAACGCTGCCGGGACAGATCTTATTTACCGGTTATCTGACTGCTCAAGAGAAGAAACTGATGTATCAGCACGCGTCACTCTTTGTGTTTCCCTCCCTCTATGAGGGGTTTGGCATTCCGGTGCTGGAGGCAATGCGGTATGGCATACCGGTCGTGTGCGCAAATACATCCTCACTGCCGGAAGTTGCGGGGGATTGCGCCCGCCTTGTGGACCCGATGGACGTAAACGATATCGCGGCGGGCATGCTGGAGCTATTAGCGGACCCCGCGCGCGCAGCGCTGCTGTCCGAGCGTGGCAAAGTTGGAGCGGAACGATTCTCCTGGGATCGCTCCGCGGAAAAACTGATGCAAATCTATCGAAAAGTTGGAGAGTAATCTGTGTTTGAGATCTATCCCTTTCTGCTGAAACCCTGCTATAAAGATTACCTTTGGGGTGGCAGCAGATTGCGAAAAGAATTTGGAAAAGAGGACGGACCAACCCCAACCGCAGAAAGTTGGGAGCTGGTTAGTCGGGAAGACGCAAAATCCGTCATCCTGAACGGCTCGCTTACCGGGCAAACGCTGGAAGACTTGAAGCGGCTGGACGCGGAGCAATTCTGGGGCACCGACTGTCAAAAAGAGATTTTTCCGCTTCTGGTGAAACTCATCGACGCCAAGCGCGATCTTTCGATTCAGGTGCACCCCTCCGAACAGTCGGCTAATGCGCAGTTTGGCGAGCAGGGTAAGGCGGAGATGTGGTACGTGGTGGACTGTCTGCCGCATTCCTTTATCTATTACGGCTTTTCCGAACAAATCGACGAAAACGAGCTGATTGAGCGCGTGAATGACGGAAGCATCTGCGACGTTTTAAACAAAGTTAAGGTGGAGCGGGGAGATGTGTTTTATATTTTGCCCGGTCTGATCCACGCCATCGGCAACGGAATTTTGATGGCCGAAATCCAGCAAAACTCCGATACAACATTCCGCATTTACGATTATTTAAGGCTGGATGCGCATGGCGAAACGAGGGCGTTGCATTTACAAAGGGCAAAAACTGTTATAGACTATACACCTGTTATCCCGACCGAATGCAAGGTGAACAGCGGGGCGAGATTCGATGGATTCTCGATGGCAAAGATGTTCTCCTGTGAGTATTTTCGGGCGTATCGGTTCGATATTTACAAGAGCGCGCACCTGCGGAGCGACAGGAAAAGCTTTCAACACCTCTTGTTCGTTCAAGGCAGCGGTGTGGTGCGGTTTCAAGGCGAGGAGATCCCTTTTCGAAAAGGCGATTCCTTCTTTATTCCGGCAGCATTAGGCGACTATACGGTGGAAGGCACCGGCAGAATGCTGCTCTCGCATGTTTAATAAGATTGTTCATTCGCGTGTGAAAACAAGAGTCGTCTGAAAAAGCAGAGCGAAACACTGCGAAATCACGTTTGCATGAAGGAGATCATCCGATGAAAACTACAGCATTGATCATGGCCGGAGGCCGGGGCGAGCGATTCTGGCCCAAGAGCAGAAAGAACCTGCCTAAGCAGTTTCTCTCGCTGACAAACGACGGAAAAACGATGATTCAGTTGACGGTAGAGCGCATTCTTCCGCTGGTCGAAATGGACGATATCTATATCTCAACCAACGAAAACTATCGCGACCTGGTCAAAACGCAACTGCCGAACCTGCCGGAGCAGAACATCATCTGCGAACCGGTGGGGCGCAACACGGCGCCCTGCATCGGTCTCGGCGCGATTCATGTGTTATCCAAGTATGATGATGCGCTGATGATCGTTCTCCCTTCCGATCACTTGATCAAGCAAAAGACCCTCTTCCTCAATACGCTCAGAAACGCCTGTCAGGTAGCTCAAGAAAACAGCAATCTGGTCACCATCGGAATCACGCCGGACTACCCGGAAACAGGCTACGGCTACATTCGCTTTGACGAAGAAATCAGCATAGGCCAGGCGTATAGAGCGGCAGAGTTTGTGGAAAAGCCGGATCTGGAAACGGCGAAAACATATTTTGAAAGCGGGCAATACCTCTGGAACAGCGGTATGTTCGTCTGGAAGATTTCCTCCATCCTCAATAAAATGGAAACCCTCATGCCCGAGACGTACCTTGGCCTTCGCAAGATTCAAGAAGCCTTCGGTACGGCTCAGGAAGAGAGCGTTCTCCAGACAGAGTTTGCAAAGATGCGATCAATCTCGATCGACTACGGTATTCTGGAGCATGCGGACGATATCTACACCGTGCCCGGCTCATTTGGGTGGGACGACGTGGGCTCCTGGCTCGCGCTCGAGCGGATCAACCCCACCAACGAATTTGGCAATGTACTCTCCGGCACCCTGATCACGGTCGATACCAAGAATTGTATTTTGCAGGGCGGAACAAAGCTGATCGCAACGGTTGGCGTTCAGGATCTGATCGTTGTGGATACACCGGACGCGATCTTGATCTGCCAGAAGGAAAACGCGGAAGATATCAAAAAAGTGCTGGAGAATCTCCGAATCTGCGACCAAACCGATTACATTTAACAAAGGGGAATCATGATGAAACGTGCGTTAATTACCGGCATTACCGGGCAGGACGGCTCCTATTTAGCGGAGCTTTTGCTGGACAAAGGATATGAAGTCCACGGGATCACCAGAAGGGCATCACTGCCCAATACCAGCCGCATCGAGACGATTTTGAATCGGATCACGCTGCACGACGGCGACCTGAGCGATACTTCCAGCATACTCCGCATCATGCAACTCGTGCGCCCCGACGAGGTTTATAACCTCGCGGCGCAGAGCCATGTGCAGGTCAGCTTTGACGTTCCGGAGTATTCCGGCGATGTCGATGCGCTCGGCGTCGTTCGTATTTTAGAAGCGATTCGCATCTTAGGGCTGGAAAAGGCCTGTCGCTTTTATCAGGCGTCCACCTCGGAGCTTTATGGCAAGGTAGAAGAAGTTCCGCAAAAAGAGACCACGCCGTTTCATCCCTATAGCCCGTATGCGATTGCCAAGCAATATGCCTACTGGATGGTGAAGGAATACCGTGAAGCATACGGCATGTTTGCGGCAAACGGCATTTTGTTCAACCATGAGTCCGAGCGCAGAGGCGAAAACTTCGTTACGAGAAAGATCACCCGCGCGGCGGCGAGAATCGCCTGCGGCCTGCAGGATAAGCTGCAACTGGGCAATATGGACAGCAAACGCGACTGGGGCTATGCCAAAGACTATGTGGAGTGCATGTGGCTGATGTTGCAACACGATGTTGCCGAAGATTTTGTGATCGCGACGGGCGTTCAGCATACCGTGCGCGAGTTTACGACGCTCGCCTTTGCGCACGACGGCATTCAACTCAAATGGGTCGGAACCGGGCTGGACGAAAAAGGCATCGACGAAAAGACCGGCCGTGTGCTGGTTGAGGTAAATAAAGCGTGGTTCCGCCCGACGGATGTGGATAACCTCTGGGGAGATCCCACGAAGGCGCGTACCGTATTGCATTGGAATCCTTTGAAAACCTCCTACGAGCAGCTTTGCCAAATCATGGCGGAGTATGACTTGCAGTTGGCGAAAAAGGAACTGGCAGGCGCAAAATGAGAGCGCTGATCACCGGCAGCCGTGGCTTTGTCGGCGGTTATTTGCGCCGGGAGCTGGAACAGCATGGCTATACCGTCATCGGTCTGGATCTAGATAACGATGATCAAACGATTGCCGCGGATATTTTAAATCCGCAGCAGATGCGCGATCTGCTGCGCGAAGTGCAGCCGAACGTGATTTTTCATCTGGCAGGTCAAGCAAATGTCGCTCTGTCCTGGAAAATTCCGCAGAAAACGGTTGAGCTCAATGTCATCGGCATGATCAATTTGCTGGAGGCGGTCCAGCTGGAAAAGCCGGATACAACCGTTGTCGGGATCGGTTCATCCGATCAATATGGCAACCTTGGCGAGGCGGGACAAAACGTAACGGAAGAAACGCCGATGCGCCCGCAGACGCCGTACGCCGTATCGAAAAAGACGCAGGAAGAGATCGCATCGGTCTACTGCCGCGCTTATGGAATGAAGATCTGCATGACGCGCTCGTTTAACCACGCGGGCGCGGGGCAGAAAAAGGGGTTTCTCATCCCGGACTTTGCCTCCGGAATCGCGCAGGTTGAAAGTGGATCAGCGGACTGCTTATCCGTCGGGAACTTAACTGCTCAGCGGGACTTTACGCATGTGCGGGATGTCGTGCGCGCCTATCGACTCATCGCGGAATCGGGCAAAAGCGGAGAAGTTTATAACATCGGCTCCCAGATTGTCTACAGCGCGCAGGAAATACTGGATCGACTCTGTTTGATGGCTTCCTGCAGCATCCCGGTGCGGCAGGACCCGGCGAAAATGCGCCCCAGCGACACGCCCGTGATTTGCTGCGACCACAGCAAACTCACGAGAGACACCGGATGGATGCCGGAGATTTCGATGGATAATATCCTAACAGAAGTGTTACAAGAATGGCGCGAGAAACAGCCGTAGATCTAAACGGCGATCTAGCGGCCAAAGATTATTTTTTGTAGTTGAGAGGAAGCAATGATAGAGAAAATCAAACAATATCATTTTTTGTTTACGGAGCTCGTCAAGCGGGACTTTACGAAAAAGTACAAGCGAACCGTGCTCGGAATGGCTTGGAGCGTACTCTCTCCAATGCTGACGCTACTGATCATGTGGCTGGTTTTCAGCAACTTTTTCGCAAACAACATGAAACACTATGTGATCTATTTGTTTTCGGGGCAGTTGGTGTTTGCTTATTTTACTGACTCGACAAACCTCAGCATGAACGCGCTTGTGAGCAACGCTAGCATCTTTACGAAGGTAAACGTGCCGAAATATCTGTTTTTGCTCTCGCAGAACGTGTCGTCGCTCATCAACTTTGGGTTAACGCTCGTGCTGCTCTTTCTGTTTTCGGCAATCGATAGAGTCGCCTTTACGTGGAAGTTCATCTTCCTGCTGTATCCGATCATCTGCCTTGTCGTTTTTAATGTCGGAATGGGCATGATTTTGTCGGCTTTCTTTGTCTTCTTTCGGGATATGCAGTATCTTTGGGGCGTTGTAACGACGCTGCTGATGTGGATGTCCGCAATTTTTTATACCATTGAGACCTTCAGCTACAAAATTCAGCTGATTTTCTTAGCAAATCCGATCTATTTGTACATTCGGTACTTTCGGAAAATTATACTCGAAGGCTCGATTCCAACGGTGCAATTCCACCTGCTAGGGGCTGCCTATGCGCTGATTGCGCTCGCGCTGGGCACCTATGTTTACAGGAAATATAACCATGAATTCCTATACTATGTGTGAGAACCAGGCGAGATCTCAGCGCTGCACATAAGAATTTAAGAAAATGCGTGAGGGAAAAGCATGCGATCTGTGCTAAAGGTTGAAAACGTATCGATTCGATATAAATACGGGGATTTTCGGGACATCGGCCTCAAAGAATGGGCGATGCGCAAAATGACCCACAGTTATCGTGTTGAGCACTTTATGGCGGTGAAGAACGTTTCATTTGAGCTGTTTGAGGGCGATATGCTCGGCATCATCGGCTCTAACGGTGCGGGAAAATCCACGTTGCTGAAAGCTGTTACCGGCGTTATGGTGCCCACAAGCGGAAACATCGAAAGAAACGGGCGCATCTCGGCTCTTTTAGAGCTGGCGTCCGGGTTTGACGGTGACTTGACTGTAAAAGAAAACGCCTACTTGCGAGGCGCGATGCTGGGCTATACCAAAAAGTTCATGAAAGCGGCATATGACCAGATTATCGATTTTGCGGAACTAAAGGACTTTGAAGAGCGACCGTTCAAGCAGCTATCGTCGGGGATGCAGTCGCGGCTGGCGTTCTCCATTGCATCTCTCGTTCAGCCGGAAATTCTGATTTTGGATGAGGTACTTTCGGTTGGGGACGGAGCGTTTCAGGAAAAAAGCTCGAAAAAGATGATGGAAATCATTCGCAGCGGGGCGGTTACCATTTTGGTTTCCCACTCCGTCGAACAAATAGAGAAGTTGTGTACAAAGGTTCTCTGGCTCAATCATGGGGAGGCCGTCGCGCAAGGCGACACAAAAGAAATCTGCGCGCTCTACAAATCGTTTTTAAAGGGAAATACAGAAGCGCTGAATAAGGCCGCCGCTAAATGGCCGGGCAATCAAGGGGTTACACAAGAGGAACTGACCAATGGATAATCAGGTCTATCAATACGCACAAGAGATGATGCAATATCATCAAGTAAGTGAATTAGGCGACGGCACCCTGAAAACCAAACGAAAACGACTGATGAAGCGCATTTCGCTCGCCGCCCGCCGTTACTTGAGTCAAGATGATAGTCAAGAGGATTCCACGCTAAAAAGAAGGACTATCAGGAAAGTCGCTTTGTTTGCAAAGCGGACGATTAAAAACACGATTTACTGGGTGAAGCGTGAGCTGATCCGAGTGAAAGCAATGCTGAAAAAGTGATAAGAAACATCTATAATGAGCGCATTTGAGCAGCAGGACGAGAGATCGTTCCGATCCGCAAACCCAAACTGCGCCAAAGATGACTACGAATAGAAGCCCCTTGGCTGGCAAGGCGCTGTAAGGAGAAATCGAATGAAATTAGGGATTGATTTATCTCCCTTCTTTACCGAATCAAAATATAGAGGAATCGGACGATACGCACGGGGATTGCTGGAAGAACTGATTCGTATGAACAATATGGACCAGTTCCATTTTTTAAACATTTATGGGCCGTATGAAGGCGACCCGCAACTCAATCGCCAATGTTATCTGCATCCATATTATTGTGGACCCATGATCGAGCGCAGCGGAGGAAAGCTGCTCCTGAGTGATGCGAAATTTACCGGTTATTTTCACGCAGTGATCGATCATTACATGCAATCAAGCCAGATCGATGCTATGCTGTTTCTCAGCATGCTGGAGAATGATCAGCCATTGAAAGCAGAGTGGTTTTCCGGCGTATTCAAGATCGGTATCCTTTACGACCTGATCCCGCTCGTTCTTTCGGATGAGTATCTGAGCAACGAAGTATACCGGCAAGAATATATGGCAGCTCTGGAGTTTATCAAGCAGATGGACCTACTGCTCGCAATTTCGGAAACGACGAAAGAGGACGCGGTTCGCCTGCTTGGCATACCTAAAGAAAAGATTGTTGTCATCAATGCCGGAATCGATCGCCAGTTTCTCGCCGCGGCAAACGAGGCACACGCCGTGTTGTCAGACAAGTTGAATCAGAATGAATCCTACCTCTTATTTATCGGCGGCATGGATTCCAGAAAAAATATTAGCAAGTCGATTCAAGCGTTTGCGATGAATCGCGCGGCGCGCGAAAGGAACATTAAGTTTGTCATCGCCGGTCTTTCATCGGAAGCAATCATTGCGAAGTTCACCAATATTGCGCGTCAATATGGCGTTGCGGATAGAGTCATTTTTACCGGCTATGTCAGCGAAGAAAAAGTGGTTGATTTATACCGAAATGCGCTCGCGCTCCTCTTCCCGTCGCTTTATGAAGGCTTTGGACTGCCGGTACTCGAGGCGATGTGCTGCGGCACGCCGGTGATCACATCCAACACGTCAAGCCTAAAGGAAGTTGCCGAAGGCTATGCATATTTGGTGGATCCCAATCAGGTGGAAAGCATTTCGGACGGTATCACAGAGGTGCTGGAATCCTGTTTGGAAGCGGACGAGCGAATCGTCACCGCAAAAAAATATGCGATGTCGTTTCACTGGCAGCGCGCCGCGCAAATCTCGCGCGAGTCAATATTACAATTGTATGCGCATCCCAAGACTGCGCTGCCAGCGCTTGCGCCTTTTTCTGTGGAATCCAGCTTGATGCAGGGGTTTGTTCAGAGATACACAGAATATCAAATGCCGTTCCGTTGGCCGGATGCGTTCACGCTGGCAAAGGAACTGGATCGCCTTGAGCATGCGGTGCTATCCGAGAGAAATCATCACGGGACTCGCATTCTCTATGATGTGACGGGACTTTGCGGTTCGCGCAGAGCCGGTTTTCATTCAGAAGCTGGTGTGATCTGCGAACAACTTAGAAAAGCGCTTATGGCGTATGCAGAGGTTGTACCCGTCACGCTAAAAACCGTGAACGACAAAACCGTTTTCATGCAGATGGACACCGGAACCCAGCAGAAGAGCGCCATCGTCGAAACTTGCGTTGGGGATATTTATCTCGTGCCGGAGCTCCAGATGCATGAGATGCAGGTTCCGAGTGGCAATCGTGACATTCAGGCGGTTCGGGATAGCGGGGTGAAAGCATATGCGGTATTGACCGATATGCTTCCGTTGCAAATGCCGGATTATTTTGAGCCAAAGACGGTCAGCGCGTTTGCCGGCCACTTAAACGAAATTCTACTTTCTTACGACGGAATCCTCGCGGGATCAAAAACCGTGGCAGATGATTTTTGGCAGTATGCCAAAGCGCATCGCGCGGAACTGAAAAAGCTAGACGGGTTTCGGATTGGTTATTTTCGTCTCGGCATGGATCGATTTCTTCAGAACGATGGTAGCGTTTCCTTTACGATTAAGACACTGTTTAAGGGAAAGCGACCAATCTATCTAATGGTAGGAACCGTTGATCCGCGCAAAGGACTGGATCTTGTGCTGCAAGCGTTTACCCATCTATGGAAGAATAGAATCGACAGCAAACTTTGCATCATCGGACGGGAAGGTTGGATGGCGGAACTTCTGGTGCAGCAAATGAAGCAACACCGGGAATTCGGGCGTAAGCTGCTGTTTCTGGATAACGAGGATGACGCGGTCTTGGAGTATGCGTATCAGCATGCGTCCGCGCTGATTGAAGCCTCCGCCGGGGAAGGGCTCGATCTACCGATCATCGAGGCGAAATGTTACCACTTGCCAATTCTTTGCAGTGAGATTCCGGTTTTTCACGAAATTGCAGGCGAACATGCGATTTATTTTTCGCGCGAGGTAGCGTCTTTGGTGCAATGCATCCTTGACTTTCAACATTCTAGGAAAGTGGGATCAGCGCCGAACCCCGACGGGATCGAATTTGAGACATGGGACGACGCGGCAAACTGCGTTTTTTCGATGATCACGAGCGAAGTGGGCTGGACGTATCGCGCCTAAACACTTTTTATGATCGCTTCGTGAAAGAATCGCAAGAAACGACAATTTAAGGCAAAGCATCTCGGAACAGAAATAACTTCAAAAAAAAGCATGCGTTTCATATACGGCGCATGTTATAGTGATTGATGAAAAACTCAGGTGCTTTTCATACGCTGTGCATGGCATGGCGTTTTATTAGTGACACTTCGACTAGGACAAAGGCCCAAGAAAAACAAGCCAAGCAATAGTCGACCCTCGAACGCGGAGGGCTTAGGGGGAGCAGCAACTGGGCGGGAGAAACTCGATGATGACAGGAAATCAACCATGAAATTAAAGAATTTTTTTAAGAAGATGGCATTAACGTTGCTTGATCATAAACCGACTGCTGCGCCAGAGATGCCTATCGGCGGCGCTAGCGCGAAACATAGCAGAGCCATACAAACAGCCGAACGCAAAAGTAAGTTTACTGAGATTCTAGCGAAGCTGGAGGCGCAACACAAAAAACGCGTCGCAGTGAGAAACGAGAAATCGGTACACCGGATGGAACGGATATACCGAAGAACCCGTTTTGATTCGATGCTGCCAGAGAATGCATCGGATCAAGGCGAACATATTCCCGTAGTCTTTATTTGTGATGATCATTATGCGTTTCCAACCGGCGTTGCCATCCTGTCCCTTCTACGCAACAAAAAACACACAACGCGTTATGAGATTTTTGTTCTGGGCAGAACGCTATCGAAAGAAAGCAGACAGTTGCTGGAATCTTTTGGTTCTATCGTTCATGTTTTGCATTGTGACGACGTGAAAATCGAACAGTATGCCAATACACACCAATATGTAAGCAGTGCAGCGCTTTTGAAGTTTGATATCCCGCAATTGCTGCCGGACCGGGACAAGGTTTTGTATCTGGATAGCGATGTACTGGTACTAGGCGATTTGTCCGAGCTATTTGCCACTCCGATAGAGGATTGTTATGCCGCCGTGGTCAAGGATCTTTTGGGGACGCATTATACATTTCACACGCGAACGGGGGTATCTTCTTATTTTAACTCCGGGGTGCTTTTACTCAACACAAAGAGAATGCGCGATGAAGGAATATCCGCCAAGCTTCTTGAAAACAAATCAAACGACCCCTGGAAGATGCTGATGGATCAAGACGCGTTTAATGTCACTTTTTCTGAACGTGTGATTTGGCTGCATCCGCGTTATAACATGATGTACGGAAACAATTTGAGTAGCGGTTGGAGCGTAGCGCAGATGGCAGCGTTTTACGGTATCACGCCGCAGGAGATGAAACGCGCGCTGTGGCATCCGTTGATTCAGCATCTGTCTTCGGCAATAAAGCCATGGGACAGCCCGCTTGCCGCTAAGTATTTGGACTATCAGCGGTACCGCATTTTATATGAGACGTTCTTGAAAGAGCGAAAATTGCAGCCTGAATAGACCCAACGAAGTCAGATCAAACAACCCAAACAAAAAAACGCTTGTCGCCCGGGAAATTCGGGTAACAAGCGTTCTTTTGATTGCCGCAAAAATTGGGACTAACCGCACGCCGATACTCGTCAGATTGGGCTGCCAGAAGCGAGGCTACCTATATAACTTTCGGATAGCAAGTATATAAGAAAGAATCCTTCTAGAACGCATGAAAACGGAATACGATTGGTGGCGTGCGCAGGATTGGAGTTTTTGATTACAACTCAAACTTGCGCCAAGTACGCGATCACAACGGAACACTAGATCGCGATCGATACGCATTCGAGCAAAGTAATTGCTCCTAGATAGAGAAAAATGGAGGATTCATAGTATGCTGCAAGGCAAATCAAAAATCGCAATCATCGGGGCGGGTTTCGTCGGCGCGGCTATCGCATACAACGTAGCAATTAACCGTACCGCCAGCGAGATCGTCCTAATCGACGTCAACAACGACAAGGCGATGGGTGAAGCGTTGGATATCAACCACGGTTTGTGCCATCTCGGGCAAATGAACATTCACGCAGGAGACTATTCCGACTGCGCCAACTGCGACGCAATCGTAATGACTGCGGGCCTCAACAGAAAACCGGGCGAAACCCGTCTGGATCTGGCGAATAAGAACGTTCCCGTCGCCAAGAGCATCACAGAAAACATCATGAAGTATTACAACCATGGTGTGATCATCGTCGTGGCAAATCCGGCGGACATTTTGACCTATCTCATTCAGAAATGGTCAGGTCTGCCCGCGAACAAGGTCTTCGGAACCGGGACTGCCCTCGATTCCGCGCGGTTCCGCTTTTATCTGGCGCAGAAACTGAATGTCGATATCCAGAACATCCACGGCTATATCATCGGCGAACATGGCGACTCTCAGGTTCCCGTTTGGAGCGCGACGCAGATCGCCGGCCAAAGCGTTGACGTATACTGCAAATCCATGGGAATCCCGCTGAGCGATGAAGATAAGCTGGAGATTGTCACCAAGACGAAGAATGGCGGCGCAGAAGTGATTCGCCTAAAGGGCGCAACGTATTTCGCGATTGCGGGCATCGTTGAGAACATCATTGAAGCGGTCATTAAGGACAAGAACTCCATTAAGACGGTCGCAAGCGTACTCAATGGCCAATACGGCATTTACGATGTTGCGCTGAGCCTTCCTTCCGTGATCAATCTGAATGGCGTCGACGGCATCATTCAATACAACCTGACGCCACAGGAAGAAGCCGCCCTTCAAAACAGCGCCAAAACGCTGAAAGAGTTTATTGCGCAGATTCCGAATATTTAATAAGTACATGTGAAAACACGCAGAAATGCGATTTGATTTTTACGCATGAGAAACAAAAGAGCTGCCCGGCTGTTGAAGCGCGGGTAGCTCTTTTTATTATGATTTGGTACTCGGAGCTAAGAAAGATCGTCAGAGTGAGTAAGAATTATTGCTTGCGCACCACGGTGACGCGCGGGTTCAGCCCGCCCGCTTCGGTTGTGAGTTCCGCGGCGACCACGAGGCTCGGCTCGCTCTTGAGGCACGTGGCTAGCAACTTGTGCTCCATGGTGTATAGTACAGCGATGCCGCCGGTGGCGAGCAACTTTGGCAGTGCGTGCGCAAAGTCGCGGTAGAGCGTCTCGTTTAAGCTGTGCGTCCCGACGCGGTTACCAAAGGGCAGATTGCTCAGGATGAGGTCAAACGGGTCACGCGGCTCAAATTTGAGGATGTCCTTGTGTACAAACTTTGCGTTGCTGTGGGCGGCGGTTGCGTTTTCCCGCGCGGCATCCAGTGCGCGTTCGGCAATATCCACGCCGATCAGCGCGGTGGGTACAACACGCTCCAGCTCAAACAGCAGCGTGCCGCTGCCACAGAAGGGGTCCAGCGTGCGCGGGCGCGCGGCGGAGACAAACGAGAGCGCATAGCGCGCAAGGCAGGCCGCCTGCACGGGATGAATCGAGGCGGGCAGCGCACTCTTGCGGTAGTCAAAGCGGGTATCGGGCACGTCGCGCGGACGGATGAATACGTCGCACTTAGTGTTGTTACAAACGATTCTCAGCTCGTCCGCATAGCGCGAGGGGTTATCCCCGCCGCCCAACTCGGTTGAGACGGCGCGGATGAACGCGGCACGATCTCCGCTGTAATTGCGTAGTTCAATGCGGTACGGGCGGGTCAGCACAGCGGTTGCAAGCGCGGCGATTTGCACCGCGTCCGTGGGAATGGATGCAGCAAGCGGCAGCAGCAGCTCCTGCGCGCAACGCAGCTCCTGAAGCGTTTTGATCTGGTCGGTCACCACGTGAACGCCGTCGTTATACAGGGTTGCTTCAAACCCGCGTGAGGTTGCTTCTTTGTGTAAAAGCTGTCCAAAGCCGACGGGCGGCACGAGCAGAATCTCCATCGGTGCAGATAGACGCATGCGCGGCGGCAGCGGTACATCGCGCTCGAGGGCGGCGAGGGCTTTTTCATGCGCCTCCAGAATATCGGAAACGTGTTTTTCCTCGGTTTCGTCCGCCGCGACGGGTGGGACATACGCTTTGATTGCCGCTCCGGCTTTCGCTCCCGCAATGGCGCCGAGCGCGAGCAGGATGGAGGGGGTGACAAAGCGCGTTTCTTCGGTTTGCAGCGCTGCAATCAGTGCGTCCGTGTCGCGACTGTTTGCAAACGCGCCCAGCACGCGGGCGGCGTTTTTGCGCGCCTTTGGTTCGGGGGCGGAGAGCGCGGCGTATAGGACGGTGCGGTCGGCAAAGAGCCGCTCGAGCAATTCCCGCGCGGCGCGTTTCTTTGCGTGTGCGGCGAGGGCGGAAAGCGAGGTTACGGGTTCGGTTGCGATGGCGGAAACGAGGGTTTGCAGCTCCTGTTCCGTTACAGCCGATTCTTCGCGCGGGTTTGGGCGCGGCTCGAAGGAGCTCCGCTGCGCCGGCGCGGTGTTGGGATACGGCTTGTAAGGCGGCTTGCCGCCCGGCGTGTAAGCGCGCTTCTCGCCATACGGTCTCGGCGCAGGTTTGTCTCCCGGCGCATAGGTGCGTTTCTCGCCATACGGTCTTGGCGCGGGTTTGTCTCCCGGCGTATAGGTGCGCTTCTCACCATAGGGTCTCGGCGCGGGTTTGTCGCCCGGCGCGTAGGTGCGCTTCTCGACATACGGTCTTGGAGCGGGTTTATCGCCCGGCGCATAGGTGCGTTTTTCGCCATACGGTCTTGGCGCGGGTTTGTCACCCGGCGCATAAGCGCGCTTCTCGCCATACGGTCTTGGTGCAGGCTTGTCACCCGGCGTATAGGTGCGCTTTTCGCCATACGGTCTTGGTGCAGGCTTGTCTCCCGGCGCGTAGGCGCGATTTTCGCCATACGGTTTCGGCGCAGGTTTGTCGCCCGGCGCGTAGGCACGCTTTTCGCCATAGGGTCTCGGCGCGGGTTTATCGCCCGGCGCATAGGTGCGCTTTTCACCATATGGTTTCGGCGCAGGTTTGTCGCCCGGCGCGTAAGCGCGTTTCTCGCCATAC
>Ga0302289_1000165_pt1 | contig 37002 bp, 30 predicted proteins | sample III_Fen_N1_2_FD_194552 | JGI IMG/M metagenome (GOLD analysis project Ga0302289, IMG submission 194552) | Peat permafrost microbial communities from Stordalen Mire near Abisko, Sweden - III_Fen_N1_2 | ecosystem: Environmental > Terrestrial > Soil > Wetlands > Permafrost | place: Sweden: Abisko... | reverse complement strand
GATCGAGAAGAGCAGCGTCACGAGCCAGTCCTTCTCGGAATATTGCCCGCGCTGCACGCTCCCCGTGCTCTGCGCCTTCGCTGCGCACTCGCTGCAGTGACCGTTGGCGTTGCGGAACTCGCCGGGCTGAATCGATTTTCCACAATTGGTGCAGAATTTTGTTTCCATGTTTATTCCCCCATTTATTAGATCGCCCATAGCCGGAATTTCCCCCATCCGGTGCGGACGACTCCGCAACTGAAAATTTTTGCGGACTTTCTTTCTGAATGTTATGATATTGCATCTGTACGAATTTGCAAGTGGATCTTAAAAAATGTTACGGAAAAAACGAAATGCGTATACAATTGAGTCGTTCTCAACGCAAGCGAGAGACTTGGGAGAACAGAAAATAGAGCAATCTCAGAAATCGGACAGAACATGACCAGAATCGGTTGACATCCGCGTGAAAGATGCTATAATACTTTTTGCCGCGGTTTGAGGATGAGAGCCACAAATCAACCCAAACTGCTGACGATAGGGCTCAGGCTGATCGGCCGGAAACGGCGATTGACCGAGCGCCCAAATGCGCTTCCTTAGCTCAGTTGGCTAGAGCACCTGACTCTTAATCAGGGTGTCCAGGGTTCGAATCCCTGAGGGAGCACCAATTTTTTCGCCGCAGTCGCAAGCGGCAACTTTTGCGGGAGTAGCTCATTTGGTAGAGCGCAGCCTTGCCAAGGCTGAGGTAGCGGGTTCGAGCCCCGTCTCCCGCTCCAAACGATATTTGGCGGCCCTGTGGCCGCTTAACGATTCAGGTCAATTCTTGTTTGTGCAAAAGCACACGAAGAAAAAGCCGATCTTGCTTCCTTAGCTCAGTTGGCTAGAGCACCTGACTCTTAATCAGGGTGTCCAGGGTTCGAATCCCTGAGGGAGCACCATGACCCGTGCAGAATTGCCTGCGCGGGTTTTTTATATCTCAATGACGGGGTAACACAGTTTGACAGAATGCCTGAAAAAGTGTTATTCTCATGCAGGGAGAACGAATGTATGCAGACGATTTTTCGCAAAAATGAAGAAGATTTGGTTTCGGTGTTCGACATCCCGCAGGGCATCACCGCGCTGGTTGGCGGCGGGGGCAAGACGACGCTGTTGCTACGCCTTGCAAACGAGCTTGCGCAAAGCGGCGCGCGCGTCATCGTCACCACCACGACGCACATCTTCCCGCCGGAGGGAATTCCAACTGGGAACCCGGCTAACGCAGCGGAGGTATCCCATGCGCTGCTCCTGGAGTCGCTACTTTGCCTTGGCAAACCCACGACAGACGGCAAGCTAACCGCACCGGATCTGCCGATGAGCGATCTGGAGCAACTTGCGGACTACGTACTCGTCGAGGCGGACGGGGCCAGGCAGTTGCCACTCAAAGCGCCCGCCGTACACGAGCCGGTGATTCCGCAGCAAGCGCGGCTGGTCATCGCGGTTGCCGGGTTGGATGGTGCGGGTCAACTGATTCGAGAAGTTGCTTTTCGTCCCGCGCTCTATGCCGCACTGTGCGGTAAGACGGTGGATGATATTGTGACCGAGCAGGATATCGCTCGCGTGCTGACGGATGCGCAAGGGCAGCGCAAGAGCGTGCCGGAAGGCGCACGATTTGCCGTTTTGCTCAACAAGGCGGACGACGGGGACAGATATGAAACGGCAATTGCGGTTGCGAATGAATTGGAATCGAAGGCTGTCGAACGGGTGATAGTCGCCGCGCTCGGTGGCAAATAGATATCAAAATTACGAATTATTTCATTAAACGAGGTTATATATGATTATTTGGGTGCGCGGTGCGGGAGATATTGCAACCGGCGTCGCGTTTCGGCTCTATAAAAGCGGATTTTCGGTCGTGATGAGCGACCTGGCGAAGCCTACCGCCATTCGCAGAACCATTTGCTTTTCGGAAGCGATCAACAAAGGCGAAACCACGGTGGAGGACATCACCGCTCGATTTGCAGCAAATGCGGAGGAAGCGCTGGCGGTCTTGGCGCGCGGTGAAATCGCAGTTATGGCTGATCCTTTGGGTGAATCCGTACGCAAATTGAACCCGGTTGCTGTTGTTGACGCGATTCTCGCCAAGCGAAATCTCGGCACGCGCATCACGGACGCTAAGATCGTCGTCGGCGTTGGCCCCGGCTTTACAGCGGGCGAGGACTGCCACGCGGTGGTTGAGACCATGCGCGGGCACACGCTTGGGCGCGTGTACTATAGCGGCTCCGCGCTACCGGATACCGGCGTTCCCGGCAACATCGCGGGCTTTACGCTGGAGCGACTGCTGCGTGCGCCGCGCGCGGGAATTTTTCGCGGGGTTAAGAAGATTGGCGACGTCGTGCAGGCGGGCGAAGTTTGCGCCTATGTGGACGACGAACCGGTCGTTTCCCGCATCAAGGGCGTTCTGCGCGGGCTGCTACCGGATGAGATCGAGGTTTACGAAGGCATGAAGAGCGGGGACGTAGACCCACGCTGCGAGATTTCACATTGTTTTATGGTGTCCGATAAAGCGCTCGCGATCGGCGGCGGCGTGCTTGAGGCTGTACTGCACGGCTTGACGCAGGGAGGTTATGTATGGAAACAGAAGTAAAACTCACGAAATTGAGTCAATGTGCGGGATGCGGCGCGAAGGTCGGCGCGGGTACGCTCTCCAAACTGCTGGGCGATATGCCGACGCATCACGACCCAAACCTGCTTGTCGGGTTTGATCGTTCGGACGACGCATCCGTTTACCGCTTGAGTGACGACCTTGCGCTCGTGCAAACGGTGGATTTTTTTCCGCCGATCGTGGACGATCCATTCACCTTCGGGCAAATTGCCGCGACCAACGCGCTCTCGGACATATACGCCATGGGCGGCGAACCGAAACTTGCGCTCAACCTGCTTTGCATTCCGGAAAACATGCCGCAGAGTGCTGTTCAGGCTATCCTCGCGGGTGGTTATAGCAAGGTATTCGAGGCTGGGGCGATCATCACCGGCGGGCATAGCATATTTGACGATGTGCCGAAATATGGCCTTTCCGTCACGGGGTTCGTGCATCCTGACAAATTTTATAAGAACCTTGGCGCGCGCGAAGGTGATGTGCTGTTTCTGACCAAACCACTCGGCGTTGGCATTCTGACCACTGCGGAGAAGGCGGAGATGCTCGAGCCGGGGGAGATTGACCGCGTGATTGCGCTCATGACGACGCTGAACAAAGGCGCTCGCGATTGCGCGGTACAATATCGCGTGCATGCCTGTACGGACGTGACCGGGTTTTCGCTGATGGGGCATATGCTCGAGATGATGCAGGGATCGGACACTTCTGCGCGGGTGGAAACCGGGGCGATCGACTTCTTACCGCGCGTGCTGGAGTTCGCCAACATGGGGCTGATCCCTGCGGGTGTCTATCGCAACCGCAATTATGCCGAACCGTTTGTGGACGAAGGCAATTTACCGCTCAAGGTGCGGGACGCACTCTTTGACCCGCAGACTTCCGGCGGGCTACTCATCGCGGTCGATCCTCGCGACGCGGACGCGCTGGAGCGCGATCTGAAGGCGAGCGTACCCAGTACGCAACGCATCGGTACCGTGATCGCAAAATCCAACAAATCGATCTATCTGGTCTGAAACACGGAGCATAAAATAGCCCGCCGGATCTTCCGGCGGGCTATTTTTGTCGTGTGGATCAGTCCAGTATCTTTTTCAAGGCTTTTAGCGCAAGATCAAGCTCTTGTTCTGTATTACTGCTGTTGAATGAGAACCGAACGGTGCCTTGCGGAAACGTGCCATAGGTTTTGTGCGCGTTTGGGGCGCAATGCAGTCCGCACCTGGTGAAGATGCCAAACTCGTTTGCGAGGCGGTCGGTGACCTCTGCGTTGTCACACCGCTTCGTAAAGTCAACGGAGACGAGGCCAACTTTGCGAGTAAGATCACGCGTGCCGAGGATGCGAATGCCGGATATGGCGTCAAGACCTGTTAAAAACCGCGAAAGCAGCGCTTCTTCCCGCATTTGTCGGTACGAATGACCCTCTTGCTCCAGTTCGCAAAGCGCGGCATAAAGGCCGTAGATGCCGGCAAGGTTCGGCGTTCCGCTCTCAAAACGATCCGGCATATAGTTTGGCTGCACTTCGGTATGAGAATCGCTACCCGTTCCGCCGGTGATGAGCGGTTCAAGCGCGTTTGCAAGCCCCGGCGAGAGTAGCAGGGCACCAATGCCGCTTGGCCCGCGCAACCCTTTGTGCGCAGGGACACAGAGCGCGTCAATTTTGGCTCCACTAAAATCAATCGGCAGATGCCCTACGGTTTGCGCGGCATCCACAGCGAAAAATATGCCATTTGTACGGCATAGTTCGCCAGCCTCTGCAATGGGTAGTATCGTGCCACTGACGTTGGAGGCGTGCGTGAGCATCATCAGCCGTGTGTTTGGGCGGATCATGCGTTTTGCGGCCTCCAGGTCGAGCGCATCGTCGTCTGTGAGTGGAATCCGATCGAATGTCACGCCGTGCTCCAGAAGCTGCGTGAGCGGGCGCATGACACCATTGTGCTCCAGCGGGCTGACCAGCACATGATCGCCGGGGCGAAGCAGTCCCTTGATCACCATATTGAGCGAGACGGTCTGCCCGGGGGTAAAGATGACGTGTGTCGGATCTTGAAATCCAAACAGCGCACAGAGCTTTTCACGCGTTTCCAGTACGCGAATAGCGGCGTCCGTCGCGGGAGCATAGGTGGAGCGGTTCACATTTGCGCAAACTTCATCGATGTAAAAACGCATCGCATCGCCAACGCCCTCGGCCTTTGGGCACGATGTCGCAGCTTGATCCAGATAAATATGCTGAGCCGAGGTTGCGCTCTGACTCAAATGATTAATCGCACTCGAAGAACATTTACTAGACATTTGCGTTATCCTTACATGTATACAACGATCTATTTGTTCAAGTATATCCGAACTTGGGCGTTGAAGCAAGACCGCCAAAATCGCGGGATTTCTCATCCACAATTTCTTGTGCGCCAATCGGTAGGTTCTATCGGGGTGCAAATGAATTCCTGTTGTCCGCGCTCTAAAAATAGGGTATGATATGGAAGAAATGATTTGAAATTCAGGGGGTCGGGGACTATGAAAAATCGATTCCGGCGAGGACTAATCCTGATAGCCGTACTTCTTTTCTGCCTAACGATAGCTGCATATTCGCTTGCGGATGCGGGCAGTTTTTCCGGCGGCTCCGATTGGGGCGGCGGAGGCTCTTCCTGGGGCGGCAGTTCGGGCAGCTCCGGCTGGGACACCGGCTCAAGTTGGAGCAGCGGCTCAACCTATTCAAGCACTGATTCCTCCGGCTCGGTTGGGTGCCTTGGCGGGAATCTATTTACGATCATCATCATCGTGATTGTCGTGATCACAATTCTGCGTTATATGCGCTCCGGTAAACAGGCTGGCGGGCAAAACGTCTACACCGCCGCGGAGGAAGAACCCGGACTGCCGCTCGACACGCTCAAGCAGAAGGACCCGAACTTCAACGAACAGGTGCTGCTCGAGAAGATCGGCAACCAGTATATTCAGATGCAGGACGCCTGGCAGGATAAGCAGTGGGAGCCGATGCGCGCCATCATGACGGACGCGCTGTATAACCAAATGGCGCGGCAGCTGCAAGCTCTCATCGACGCGAAGCAAACCAACCATGTCGATCGCATCGCCGTGCTCGAAACGCGTATTGCGCGCTATGCGGTCGAGGGGGATAACGACGTACTCGTCGTGCGGCTCTCGACTCGCATTACGGACTACACCACGGACGATCGCACGGGCAACCTCATCAGCGGTAGCACGACGCGTGAGCTCTTTATGGTGTACGACTGGAAGCTGACCCGCCAGCAGGACAAAAAGACTCTGGCGCAGCCGAGCGTGACCCAGATCAGCTGCCCGAACTGCGGCGCGCCGCTGGATATCAACCACACCGGCAAATGCCCGTATTGCGGCACGGTGGTGACGCTAAGCGACCACGACTGGGCGCTCTCCGTCATCAAGGGAATCTCTCAGAGGTCGTCAGGTAATTAAGTTCATCATTGGATGATGCGAAAAACCGCCGCTTGATTTCACATCAGGCGGCGGTTGTGCTTTAGAGAACAGATGCTTTTAGATTACTTCTGATTGGCGGCGATGCGGACGATTGCCTCGTGCTCCGCATCCGGTATTCCGTTGACTCCGGAGAGCGAGCCGCTGAAGTATAACCCGTATTCCGGAAGCGGTTGGTTTTCTAAGCTTGGCGCTGCCTGCTGAATGGAAGCTGCGACCAGTATACCGTCAATCGTGATGACGACCGGCTGCTTTTCCGAGCTACTGGCGGCGGAAAAGAATCCTCTTAGCGTTGCGTTGTCCCAGTCCAGCTCAGGACGCATTTTAGCGTGACCATCGACGGAGACGCACACCATATGCAGCGCGATGCCGGAATAGCAACTGGTCACGTCGTAGGACTGCCCGGGGACAAGCTTAGCAGAAACATCCAACCAGGGCATCAGCGTACCAAAGGTGACGAGAAACCCTTGCGGCCCGCTGGCAAAAACCGTAGAACCGGTAGATGACGCGGGCTGCGCTTCGTTGGTAAAAATTAGGTTGCCAGCAGTGTAGGTGGTGACGCCGTTTGCGCTGGCAAAGGCCGCGAGTGCGTCCGCATCCGCCTGCTCCCAGCGGCCGTTGATTACACCTTTCAGGTAGCCGAGATCCGAGAGGCGCATCTCTACGCGAAGAACATCGTCGGTAGAATCGCCAATCAAAAAATGAAAGCCATCCGCCAGTGACCGTTGCGAAACGGTGAAGAACAACACCAAAATAAGCGTCAGCGTGAGCACGCGACGGAATAGAACAGTTGTTTTCAAGCAAAAAAATGATTTCATAACGCAGAAATTATAGCACAAACGTTTTAAAAATTCCATGAACGGAACGTAAAGAGCAACTTTCCGTCCAAATGAGATGCGAAATATGTTAAAATGATTCATAACAATAACTTTGAGGGGGCGATTGTGTGCGGTGTTCCTGCCAAAATTGCGGGGTTTATATGGTACAGGATGAAAAAGGACTCGGCAGCCGCTGCATCTGCCCGGAGTGTTTTGCAACCTGTAGCGCCTGCATGGGCACGCGGCAAACGCCGATGGATGCCGATTCGCTTAAGTTTATGCTGCTTCAACGGGAGCGATATGACGAAGAGCATGAGTTAGACGATTAAAATCAGAAATTTGAAGCGACAAAAAAGGAGAAGGCGTTTGCCCTCTCCTTTGTCTTATGGTGCTGTTGTTGTTGCTGTTGGTTCTGCGGTCGGTATCGGTGTCGGAGTTGGGGTTGTGTCCCACGATTCCGGTGTGTTTTCCGGAGGTGGCGTTTCCTCACCGGGGCAGTTCCAGATTTCACCCTGAAATGCCTTGTAGGTGGAGGGCGCGAGTTTTTCCTTCTTCACGAGTGTTCCGTCGAGGTAGTAGTTTTTATAGCTCTGGTAGACATAGCCTTTACGCGGGGTAACGGCAACATAGGTTTCGCCTGCGACCATCAGGGAACCATCTGCTTTTTCGGTTCCGACCGGGACTTCAATCTGCACCGGGTCGCCGCCCTCGCTGGTGGTAGAGACGAGGGAGCTCGTGAGTTTGATTTCGTCATACTCGGTCGTTGCAAAGGGGATACCCCAGACTTCGAAGGTGAGATTGTTGCCGGATGTATAGCCGATGATGATGATATCGGCAGTGGTGTTGTTTTCAAATTTGAAATCGATGATATTGCCAACGGAGTTAATCGTCGCATCCAAACCCTCTTTAATGTAGTGGACAGGCATGGAGTGATTGCGGCGGGAGACCACCTGAAGGTCTGCCTTCACAATCGCGTTATACAGCGTAGTGGAGAGTTGGCAAACGCCGCCACCCGCTTGCGGAACGACCGCGCCGCTTTCATACGCGTTGGCAGTTTTCCAGCCGTTGCCAATGGTGCGGGTTCCGAGCGTATCGTTGGTAGAGAAGACTTCGCCGGGTTTGAGCACGGTACCGTTGATTAAGCCCGCGCCTTTGCGCACGTTGTATTTTCGCGCACTGGTGCTGGTGGAGAAGTCCGTTGTCGCGCTTGCGCGAAGAACGTATTGCCCCTGCAGCGTAGCCGCGGTCAGCGTTGGTTGCGTTTCGACGACGGGGATCGTGATCGCAGTCCCCACACCGTTGAGGATGGAATCTTTAATCATCGTGACCAGCGCGTTTTGGTCGACCACGTAACCGACGACTTCGTTTTTGATCAGTAGCGCGTGCGTATCGTCGTCAACCCCGGTGACCTGCGCATCTTGCGCGGGGATGTCGATCTGCGCGGCGATTGCCGCAACTTTTGTGTTGAGCGCGCCAAGATCGTAACTCACGGACAGCGTAAACTCGCGACCGTTTGTTTTTACGTCTTCCACTTCGGCTTTCATCGCGGCTAAGTCGCCCGTTTTACCGAGGGTATACGCATCCTTCAGCACGGATTCGGTGTTGAGGGAAATCGGCATATCGGATATGTCGAGCGGATAGAGTTTGTTATTGTAAACGAGTTGAACCTCGCGCTGAGCAGAGATAGTTGACTCGGCAGTCGCAAGCGCGGTTCTCGCTTCATCCATCGCCATACCGCCGATAGAGACGCCATTGACCGTTATGCCTTCGAGGAACGTAGTGGAGTTTGCAAGAGCTTCAAATTCCTGCCGATCTTTTTCCTGCTGAACGCGTACGGCTTCCTCCGCGGCGATCTGCGCCGCAGCTTCGGCGGCGGCCGCACGCTGATTGCTGATAAACATATAAACAAAAACGGTTAACACAAGCGCAAACGCCACACCAAGTATGATGATCATGCGCTGCTGCTGTATCCTCTTCTTGCGTTTACGAGAAAGCGAGTTTCCGTTTTTGCTTTTTTTCGGCAGCCCAATATCCTGAATCGGTTCCATAAACACTTCTGAAAACCCAGATTCATCCTGCGGCTGGCTCGGCTTGCGCCGGTTGTCCTCCATTCGAACATCCTCCTGGACACGTCGTTTTTTCACGCGGGTCAGCTACCGTTTGGCAGCACCGCGTGTGTGAGCGCGAAATGCGCGTAAACATCTTTTCCTATTGTAACGGATAGAACGCGTTTTTGCACCGCCGGAATCAACCAACGGCGGAATTGTTACAGAATGTTCATCAGAAAGTTGCATGTTTTCTTCTTTATTTGTGCTGACACACCGGCTTTTTGCAGACGGTGTCCGCAGATGAAAAAATATGGTAAAATAACGGCATGGGAAAAAGCATGTCGAAACCGAAAAAGGTCTCCGATACCGGGCGCACTCCGATGGATGCGGCGCTGCGTTTTCTTGGCGCACGCGCGCGCACGATCCGCGAAGTGGAGCGTCATCTGGACGCATGCGAATATGGTGAAGTGGAAGTCTACGAAACAGTTGAGCGGCTCAAAGACCTGGGCTTGCTCAACGACTTGTCGTTTGCGGAGGAGTTTGTGCGCACGCGGCTTGCGACCAAATCCATCAGCCGCGCGCATTTGCGGGAGCAGTTGATGGCACACGAAACAGCTGTGGAGGCCATGGATCAGGCGCTCAGCCAGATAGACGACGAGACGCAGCAACGCACAGCTGGAGCGGTTGCGGAAAAATACGCGCGACAATACGCGCATCTACCGGAAAACGAAAAAAACGAGATGGTGATTCGCCGATTGCTCGCGCGCGGATACTCTTATGATGATGCGCGCGCGGCCTTGCGCGACGCGACAGGGGAGAGCGAAGAATGAAGCGCGTGGTGCGAGCGCAGGAAATGCGTGACTATGAACAGCAGCGTTTTTCCGACGGTCGGGCGAACAGCCTAGACTGGATGGAACGCGCGGCAGAAGGTGTAGATTCGCTTTTGCAAGCGCGCTATCCAGATACAAGCGTACTTGTCGTCTGCGGCGCGGGCAACAACGGCGGAGACGGATTTGCGCTGCTACGGCTACTCTCACAACGCGGGATTTCCTGCGCGGGGGTGTTGCTCGCGGATGCGCAAAAACTCACAGGTGACGCGAAGACAAACTATTTGCGCGCGTTGGACTGCGGCGTGCGCTTTTTTGATGCATTGACGAAGGAGTTACTCGCAAAATTTGAAGTTCTCGTTGACGCGATGTTTGGCACGGGACTTTCTCGCCCTGTTTCCGGCGTATACGCCGACGCAATCAAAGTAATGAACGCGAGCGGGAAACCAATTGTTGCGATCGATATTCCATCCGGCGTGGATGCGACAAGCGGCGCAATTTTAGGTATCGCGATCAACGCAAGCGAAACGGTGACGTTTCAGTTTTATAAACACGGGCATCTGATCTTTCCCGGGCGCGGTTGCTGCGGCGAGACAATCGTACATCTGCTGTCAGAGGAGCGTTCGGAAGAAGGTAGCGTTTTCTTGTTTACGCGAGAGGATGCGTCGGCTCTGCTGCCGAAACGAGCACAGGATTCCCACAAGGGCAAAAACGGGCGTGCGTTGCTCTGCGTCGGCTCTGGCGCATTCACGGGCGCAGCGCTGCTCAGTACAGGCGCCGTTCTTCGCGTGGGAGCGGGGCTGACCACCGCAGCCGTACCGGGCGTGGTGAAGCCCGCGTTTTGTACCCTGCCGGAGGCGATTGTTACCGCCGTGAACAGCGGCACGGACTGGGACACTGCCGCCTGCAAAAGCGCAATCGCGCTGCTGCCGCAGAAAAACGCGGTTTGCGTTGGCTGTGGCGTTGGAGAAGGAAACATTCTACCGCTGATCGAGGCGGTTCTGGCGGCGCGTATTCCCGTAGTACTGGACGCGGACGCGCTGAACCAACTGGCAAAGTGTCCGGCACTTTTTGCGCGGTTGCACGAAAGCGTCATTCTCACGCCGCATCCGGCAGAGATGGCGCGGATAAGCGGGGAACAGATTGCGGCTATTCTCGCCGACCCGATCGGCATTGCGCAGAAGTATGCGCAAAAATGGAGTTGCGTTGTGGTGCTCAAGGGGGCTACGACGTGCATTTCCGACGGGAAGCAGGTTCGCCTGAACACGACAGGTAACGCGGGGCTTGCAAAAGGCGGTAGCGGGGATGTGCTTGCGGGGTTGATCACGGGGCTGCTCGCGCAGAGGCTATCGGCATTCGACGCGGCTTCCTGCGGGGCGTATTTACTTGGCGTTTCCGCTGACGTTGCGCTGGAACTATTAAAAGAACGCATGTTGATTGCGCGGGATGTCATCGGTGCAATCGAGCAAACGATTAACGCACTTTAAAAACGCAATCAATTCTTAGAAATGCACGCAATCCTGATGAATGATCAAAACGAAGTTTGAAAAACAAAGCCACCCTTTCGGGTGGTTTTTTTGAAAGTCAAGAGTTTCACAAACGGATTATTTCGATATGCGCTAAATCCAGCGTAACAATTGCTGATTCAAACCGGATTTCATACAACTCAAGTGAAGTGCCAAATTGCTGAATAGTGTTTGCGTAGCCGGAGATTTTCTCGGAGAAATATTCTGCCAAATCAAAGATGGTTAACTCGCTTTTGGAAGCGATACCTTTTGCTCTTACATGCGCATTTCCAGCATGCGGAATTGTAGAAAAGGCGACACTTCGATTTTCAATCATTTCAGCTATCTTGTCATTTCCTTTGAATGTTGAAAAATAGAGTTTATTGTTCTCTGGGTCGAAGTAAAAATTCACGATGCGGACGCTGGGTACGTTCTGAACGCAAGTTGCTAGAGCAATTTCGGTTTGCTCTGCCATAATTTTGTAAAACTCAGTTTTTGTATTCAATACCTATCACCGTTTGTTCAAAAATAGTATGCTGACGCACTCCGTGCTCGGAAGACTGACTCAGTCTTTCGTATAAACCCTTGGGACGCGTTCCGAAATGCTTAGTAAAATTTCGTAGCTGATGGTACCCGCCAGATCCGCCAACTCATCGGCAGTGATCGAGTCGTTGCCCTGCCTGCCCAAGAGCACCACGTCGTCGCCCACGACCGCATCAGGCACATTCGTTAGGTCGATCATCATCTGATCCATGCAGATGGTACCGATCTGGCGCGCGCGGATGCCGCGAATGAGCACCTCCGCTTTGTTAGAAAGGCAGCGTTTGTAGCCGTCTCCGTAGCCGACCGCGACGGTGCCGACGCGCATATCGCATGGTGTTACAAACTTTAACCCGTAACTCACGCCTTCACCAGCCGGAATGGTCTTGATGTGGGTGATGTACGCATGCCAACTCATGACGGGTCTAAGGTCGATGCCCTTGACAGCGTGTCCGGCCGGATGGCAGCCGTACATCGCGATTCCGCCGCGCACCATGTCAAACTGCGCCTCGGGGATATGAAGAGCGGCGGCGCTGTTGCTCGCGTGCAGAATGGGGTGAAGCCCGTTTCGGCTGCAAATCTCAACATATCGGCGGAAACGCTCTGCCTGCTGGAGTGTAAAGGAAGTATCCGCAAGTTCGGACACCGCAAAATGCGTAAATAGTCCGTCAAGCACGAGGTTTGGGCAGCGCTTGAGCAGAAGGATTGCCTCGGTAAATGCGGCCTCACTCGTAAAACCGATTCGATTCATGCCGGTGTCCGCTTTGATGTGGACGCGGCAGACCATGCCGAGTTTTACCGCATGCGCCTGCAGCAGACTCAATGTTTCGCCGGTGAATACCGTTGGCATGAGGGAATGACGAATCACTTCGTCCATGTGGTCTTCGTCCGTCGCGCCAAGTAGCAAAATTGGCGCTGTGATCCCAGCGAGGCGAAGACGCACGCCCTCTTCGGCAAATGCAACGCCGAGGTAAGCCGCGCCGCTTTCCAGCGCGCAATTGGCAACGGCCTCCATGCCGTGTCCATAGGCGTTTGCCTTGACGACCGCAAGATATTTCGTCTCCGGCTTGAGGCGTGAGCGGATCAACTCGATATTATGCTTGATATTGGCGAGAGAAATGGACGCATAAGTAGAACGCATGTGTTACGCCTCCTGCTTGAGCGTGGTGTGCACGACCGCGCCATTGATCAGGGTCAGTACGCAGTGCGTGCGATAGTCAAAGGGATGCCCGTCAAAAACGGCGATGTCCGCGTCCTTGCCGACTTCCAGCGTGCCGACGCGATCCGAGATGCCGACGATCTCAGCAGCATAGCGCGTGATGGAGCGCAGAGCGGTATCCTCGCTTAAGCCTTCGCGCACGGCAAGCCCCGCCTGCACGGGCAAAAACTGAATCGGAATCACGGGGTGGTCGGTCATCATCGCAAAGTGGATGCCAGCTTCTTCCAGCACGCGCGGCGCGGAGAACGAGAGATTTTTCAGCTCGATCTTACTGCGCTCGGAGAGTAAGGGCCCAATAATGATGCCTGCGCCCTGCTCGATCAGGCGGTCTTTGAGCACGTCTGTAATCATATAACCCTCGGTGCAATGATCGATGGTCACCTTGAGGTTGAATTCCTTGGCGAGGCGTAGTCCTGTTAGGATGTCGTCTGCGCGGTGCGCGTGAATCTTCACCGTCAGCTCGCGATTGATCACCGGAAGCAGCGCTTCCATCGCGATGTCTTTATCCGGCTTGTCGTCCTCTTTCGCCATGCCCTTTTGATACTCGACAGCGTCAGTCATAGTGGCGCGAAAGAGCGACGCGATTGCCATACGCGTAGTAGGGGCGACTTTCTTTTCGGTATAGACGCCCTTGGGGTTTTCGCCCGTTGCCGCTTTCATGGCGATGGGGTCGCGCAGTGTCATTTCTTCAATGCTGCGCCCATATGTTTTCAGCGCGGCAAATTGCCCGCCGATGACGTTTGCGCTGCCGGGTCCGGTGACAACGGTGGTTACGCCCGCATCACGCGCTTCTTTAAAACACGGATCAAACGGGTTTAAACCGTCCACCGCGCGGAGTTCCGGCGTGATGGGGTCGGTCATTTCGTTACCATCCGCGCCCTCTTCGCCCATGCCGTCTTCCCACATGCCGATGTGGCAGTGCGCGTCGATGAGCCCGGGCAGAACAAACTGCCCCGCAAGGTCGATCACCTTCGCGCCGTTTGCGGAAAGTGAAGTGCCTATGGCGGAGATTTTTCCGTTGTCGATCAAAATATCGCCCAAAAAGGCGTCCTGCGTCATGGTATGGATGAAGCCGTTTTTTAGAAGCAGCATATCATTCTCCTGTTGTTTGAAATGCGCGAAAAGCAAATCTATTTTATCACATCATACGGTATTTGCATGCTTTTTTCAAACTTGAGTTAAATATTCATTTTAGGTCACATTTAAGCGTACAAATATGCGCTTGCGATTTGACCGCATGCTGTGCATATGATAAACTTACTCATTAGGTGTGCATCGTTTGCCGTGTGCCGTTTATCGCGGTATTGCTGACAAACCACCGAAATCAAGAAAATGGAACGGGATAGAATTTTGGAGCAAACAGCCTTCAACCGCCTGCTCAGCCGCGTGGAAAAACCCGCGCGCTACATCGGCGGAGAGTGGAACAGCATCGTTAAGCCGCAGGCGGATATCCGCTTTGCGCTTTTATTTCCGGATGTATACGAAATCGGCATGTCGCACCTCGGCTCACGGATTCTTTACCACGCACTCAACAGCGTGGAAGGCGTGGCTTGCGAGCGCGCATTTGCCCCATGGCCGGATATGGAGCAGGTGTTGAGGGAGGAGCATATGCCGCTCTTTTCGCTCGAAACCAAGCGTCCGCTTAAAGAATTTGACATCATCGGTTTTGCGCTTCTTTATGAGATGTGCTATACCAACATCCTCCAGATGCTGGATCTTTCCGGCATTCCGCTGCTTGCCAAAGATCGCGGGGAAAACGACCCGCTGATCATCTGCGGCGGGCCATGCACATGCAATCCAACGCCGATTGCGCCGTTTATGGATGCGGTGCTCATCGGTGACGGGGAAGAGATGACGCCGGAGTTCACGCTTGCTGTGTTAAACGCAAAGCGCATGGGCAAGAGCAAGGCAGAGCTGCTCAAGGAGCTCTCCACCATGCGCGGGGTCTATATCCCCTCGCTGAAAACAGAAGATACCTGCGTCGTGCGGCGCATCATCAAAGACCTTGATGCCGCTGTCTTCACAGGAGAACCCATTGTGCCGTATCTCGGCATCGTACATGATCGCGTGGCGCTGGAAGTCATGCGCGGTTGCACGCGCGGCTGCCGCTTCTGCCAGGCGGGGTATATCTATCGGCCGATCCGTGAACGAAAGAGTGAAACGCTCATGGAACTCGCGCGCCAGCAAATTGGCTGCACGGGTTACGACGAAGTATCGCTGTTGAGCCTCAGCACCGGGGATTATTCCGAGGTGCACAAACTCGTGCCCGAAATCATCCGCGAAATGGAGGCGGGCAAGGTCTCTGTGTCGCTGCCGTCTCTTCGCGTAGACAGTGAGCTGGCAAACGATCTCAGCGTGATGCAGACCGTCCGCAAGGGAGGCCTGACTTTCGCGCCGGAGGCTGGCACACAGCGGCTTAGGGATGTGATCAACAAGAACGTGACCGAGGACGATATCCTCCGCGCCACGCAGGATGCGTTTTCGGCGGGCTGGAGCAGCGTCAAGCTCTATTTTATGATCGGACTTCCGACCGAGACGGATGAAGACATTCTCGGCATCGCACAACTGGCTCGAAAGATTAGCTGGCAGTTTTATCAGCTACCCAAGGAGATGCGCGGCAAGGGGTTAAGGCTTAATGTGAGTGTGTCTACGTTTGTGCCGAAGCCGTTTACGGCGTTTCAGTGGTATGGGCAAGTATCGGAAGAGGAGATCAAGCGCAAACAGGAGCTGCTGCGCACATCCCTCAAGGGCATTCGCGGTGCGGAGCTCAATTGCCACTATTCGCTCTTGTCTATATTGGAAGCAGCGTTCTCTCGCGGGGACGAAAAGCTGGCAAACGTACTCCTGCGCGCCTATGAACTCGGTTGCCGCTTTGACTCCTGGTCGGAGCATTTCCAGAGCAAAGCCTGGGCACAAGCGTTTGCGGACTGCGGGCTTAGCGAAAAAGAGTATGCGCAGCGGGAATATGCGCTGGAAGACCAGCTACCCTGGGATTTTGTCGATATGCTGGTGACGAAGGCGTATTTACGCCGCGAATATAAGCGCGCATTGAGCGGCGAAACCACGCCGGACTGCCGCGAGAACTGCAACGGATGTTTTGGAGCGCGATATGAAACTGATTGCCGCTTATCATAAAGGACAAGAGATCGCGATGATCTCACATTTGGATATTCAGCGTACACTTCAGCGCGCGTTTCGCCGCGCGAATCTGCCGCTGCTCTACTCCAACGGCTTTAACCCGCATCCGCAGTTTTCGTTTGCAACCGCCGCGGCGACGGGAATGTCTAGTTGTTGCGAATGGTTTGAGGTGCAGCTTTCCGAGGAGATCGATCCAACGGAGTTTACGCGCAGAGCCAATTTGGTCATGCCGCAAGGCATGCTGATCTCTGGAGCGTTCACCGCGCCGGAAAACTTCGGCTCGCTTTCAGCCAAGCTTCGCGCAGCGGAGTATCGCGTGAGTTTTCAATTTGAAGCGCCGGTTTCTCGCGAGAAACTCGACGAAGTGCTCGAAGCTATGCTTGCGGGCGAAATCATCATACAAAAACGGACGAAGGGCGGGATTAAACCCGTAGACATGCGTCCGTATATCCTGCGGGTTTCCGTGGGGCAGGTCGAGGGCGATACAGCAGCCCTCCTCGTTCTTGGTAAATTGCAAGCCGATGGCGGGCTTCGGGTCGATGCGTTCATCGACGCGCTGCTCGAGCGTTTGGATGCACATGGGGCGTACGAAATCCAACGTACGAACATGTATTTTGCCGAAGATGGCCTGTTGCCGCATCTGCCTGCGGAATAGGAAAGAGAAGGGAAAAATGAATAAGGAGATCCTGGTTGACGCAAGCGGAGTGGCAACTCGCGTTGCGGTCGTCGAGGATGGCTCGCCCGTCGAACTCTATGTAGAACAAGAGGGAACGGAACGCCTCGTCGGCAACATTTACAACGGAAAGGTGCAGAACGTCCTGCCCGGCATGCAGGCGGCGTTTGTCGACATCGGACTGGAACGAAACGCTTTCCTCTATGCGGGGGATATCGTACTTTCGGACGATCCGGACGACGTAATCGAGCAATTGCCGGAGTCGAAGAACATCCGCGATCTGCTCAAGCCCGGTCAGACCATCATGGTGCAGGTGGCAAAAGACCCGGTTGGTACCAAGGGCGCGCGCGTCACCACGCATATCACGCTCGCTGGCCGTTCGCTGGTTTTAATGCCGACAATGGACTACGTTGGCGTATCCCGTCGCATCGATAAGGACGAGGAACGCCAGCGACTGAGAAAAATTTTAACCGAGATCAAACCCAAAGGCATGGGCGTCATCGTGCGCACCGCGTCTGCGGGCAAAACCAAGCAGGACTTTTCGGAAGATCTCGAAAGCATCGTGAACCTCTACGCCGAAATTGAGAAGCGTGCCGCGGCAAGAAAAGCGCCAACGATTCTGCACGCCGAACAGTCGCTGCTGTTTCGCACCGCGCGCGATCTTCTAATGAAGGATATCGACCGCGTATTTGTCAACGATACGGAAGCCTACGACAAGCTCCGTGAGATCGCGGACGTGATGGCGCCAAAGCTGAAGGCGCGCATCCTGTTGAAGGAAAGCGAAGCGCTGTTTGATCGCTACGACACCGAGAGCAAAATCGATAAAGCGCTAGCCCGCAAAGTTTGGCTCAAGAGCGGCGGCTATGTCATCATTGATCGCACGGAGGCGTTGACCTCTATCGACGTTAACTCCGGCAAATTTGTCGGCAAAGACAATCTCGAAAAAACGATCACCGCGGTCAACTGCGAGGCGGCTCTTGAGATCGCAAAGCAGCTTCGGTTGCGCGACATCGGCGGCATTATCATCATTGACTTCATCGACATGGAGAAGGAGGCCAATCGCTCGCTTGTGCTGACCACGCTAAAAAACGCACTCCACGACGATCACACCCGTTCTCACGTGTTTGGCTTTACGCACCTGGGTCTCGTCGAGATGACGCGCAAAAAGACCGGCAGAAGCATCTCAGACACTTTGCAGCAGATTTGCCCCTATTGCAACGGGGACGCGAAGGTGCTTGCGCCGGAAACCATGATCAACCGTATTCGTAAGCAAACGGTGCAGGTGATCAAGGGCAGCAACAACAAACGCATCTTAATTGAGGCGCATCCGGACGTGGTGGCTGCAATGGAACTTGCCGAAAAGAAGCACGGTTGCCTGTTTCCCGTTGAAGAAGGCGGCACCTATTATGTGCGCCCGATTCCGACGTTGCACATAGAAAAATTCGCCGTTCGCCCGCTTTCCGAAAAGAAAGTGCCGGAAGCAAAAAAAGACTGTAAAATCATTCACTAGATTTGGTAAGGACCGCATAAAACGGCAGTTTTTTCGTTGACATTGGTCTATTCATTGTGTTATGATCTTGCGGTGAGCCGCTCCGGGGCGGTATAAGCGCGCGGTTTTGATCGCGCCACCGCGATTGGGCGAGTCTGGTATGAGGAGGTGCAGTTATCGTGTATGCAATCATTCAAACTGGTGGTAAGCAGTACAAGGTAGAGGTTGGCAACCAGATCATGGTTGAAAAGCTCGAATCCGATGTGAACGCCGAAGTCGATTTTGAAACGTTGCTCGTTGCGGATGACAGCGGCGTTAAGGTGGGTAAGCCCGTCTTGACCGGTGTCGTAGTTCGCGGCAAAGTGCTGGAACACGGCAAAGGCAAAAAGGTCGTTGTTTTCAAGTATAAGCCAAAGAAAGACACCCGCACAAAGCGCGGCCATCGTCAGCCGTACACCAAAGTCGAGATTCTCTCGATCGGGTAAGGCGATATGGTTACGGTTACAATGCTTCGCAAGGATAAACGGACGGTGGGGTTTACCTCAACCGGCCACGCAAACTTTGCAGAAGCGGGGGAGGACATCGTCTGCAGCGCGATCTCCGCGCTCACGCAGACGTGCTATCTCGGACTTGTTCAAGTCGTCGGGTTAAAAGAGGGCGAAGACCTCGCCGTCTCCATCGATGAATTGGAAGGAATGCACTGTGTCCTTGCGGGCGATACACGCGGGGTGCGGTTGGATCGGGCGGAGCTTTTGTTTTTAACGATGGAAGCTGGGCTATGTTCCATTCAAGAGTCGTATCAAAAATTAATTAAAATACGACACAGGGAGGTGTAACGATATGTTCAAGATGAATCTACAGCTGTTTGCGCATAAAAAAGGCGTTGGTTCGTCCCGTAACGGCCGCGATAGCCATGCAAAGCGACTTGGGCCGAAGCGTGCGGATGGTCAATTCGTACTCGCGGGCAACATCCTCGTGCGTCAGCGTGGTACGCATTTTCATCCCGGCACCAACGTCGGCATCGGCAAGGACGATACGCTCTTTGCTAAGGTCGATGGCGTTGTTCGCTTCGAGACCAAACACCTTGGTAAGAAGCAAATCAGCGTTTACGAAGATGCCATAGCTGAATAACGAAGTTCTTACGAAGAAGCGGACGATTGATCTCGTCCGCTTCTTTTCTTGCGCAATTCATGATCCATTATGCTTCTTACAACTCAAGATTCTAAACTTCTATACATGATATTTCACAGGAAAGCCGTGGACATCGTTCATACGATCGCAGTACAATAATAAATAGGGCTTCATTTTTTTACGAAAATACAACGCGGTGAAGACCGCGACACGGAGGATAAACTGGAATGATTACGAGGGATACCAAGGTTGGTGAACTGCTCAAGAATCCTATTGCGAGGGACGTGCTCTCGCAGTTGGTGCAATATGCTGGAGTCAATGAAAAAATGATTCTGAACCCCATCGTTAAGTCGCTTAAACTCTCCGCGATTCCGAAATTCGCGGGCAAGGCGATGCCGGATGCGGATTATGTGATCGACACGATGATCGATTTGTTTAATCAGGAAGGAAACACCAAACCGCTGACAAAGTCCAATACGCACTATTGGTGGAAAGAAGCGGTTGTTTACCAAATCTATCCGCGTTCGTTTCAGGATGGAAACGGGGACGGTATTGGCGACCTGCACGGCATCATCAAGCGGCTGGATTATCTCAAAGAACTTGGGGTAGACGCACTGTGGCTTTCGCCCATTTTCGATTCGCCGAACGATGACAACGGTTATGATGTGCGCGATTACCGCGCGATCATGACGGAGTTTGGCACCATGGCGGACGCGGAAGAACTGATTCACCAGATACATGCGCGCGGCATGCGACTCATCCTCGACCTTGTGGTGAACCATACATCGGATGAACACGAGTGGTTTGTCGATTCCGCGAAGAATCCGCAGGGCGAACACGGAGATTATTATATCTGGCGCAAACCAAAGGATGGCGCTCATCCGAACAACTGGCACAGCTTCTTTTCCGGCCCAGCCTGGGAAAAGGTGGATACGCGGGACGAAGAGTATCTGCATTTATTTTCAAAAAAACAGCCCGACCTGAATTGGGAAAACCCAAAGGTTCAGGACGAAGTTTGCGACATCATTGACTTCTGGCGCGAAAAGGGAGTGGACGGGTTCCGCCTCGACGTGATCAACTACATCAGCAAGACTTCGCTTGCAAACGGCAGTGACACATTTGGTACGCTCTTGCAATTCAACGGCATAGAACATTACTTCTACGGCAAACGCCTGCACGAGTTTCTGCATGAACTGCGCAAGCGTTCCTTTGGCGAAGCGTTCACCGTCGGCGAGACGCCGGGTACCGGGCCGGAGATGAATAAGCTGCTCACCGCGGACGAGCGGGAGGAGCTGAGCACGGTTTTTAGTTTTGATCATCTGGAAAACCTAGGCAAGAATCGTTTTGACGACTACCGCTATAATCTCAATCACTTAAAGAAGTTCTTCAGCCGGTTGGAGGGAGAATATGCGGACTATGCCTGGCCGAGTATCTTCATAGAAAACCACGACAACCCGCGCATGGTCAGCAAGGTCAACCACAAAGAAGAATTCAGAGATGTTATCGCAAAGTTGCTTGCGGTCGTGCTGCTCACCGCGCGTGGCACGGTGTTTCTCTATCAGGGGCAGGAGCTCGGCACAGTTAATGTGGATTTTAACGATATGTCGGAAATTCGGGATATCGAGAGTATCAATAAATACAACGACTTGATCGCTTGCGGAAAATCCGCAGATCAGGCTTGGAAAACCGTGCTTTGCGGCACGCGGGATCACAGCCGCACACCGATGCAGTGGACGAATGAAGTATTCGCCGGCTTCTCCGACCACGAACCATGGATTCGAGTGGGGGACAAGGATGTTTGCAACGTTGCGGCGCAGCTTGCGGACGAAACTTCGGTCTTGCGCGCATATCATACGCTCATCGAACTGCGCAGGGAGCATTCCGCTTTGGTCTACGGTGCGTTTGAACTGTTGGAGAGCGCAAAGGACGATGTTTTCTGCTACTATCGGCAGGATGGAACCGAGCGTCTCTATATCGAAATCAACCTCTGTGAGAGGTCCGTCAAGCAGCCGAATACGAAAGGCGAGATGGAGCTGCTCTATTCCAACTATATGGCGCAAGGGGAAGGGCTACAGCCCTACGAAGCAAACGTTTACCGCGTCGTGAAGTAAACATACTTAATGTAACGTTTTCGTGAATTGGGTGGGATGCGGCTTGTCATCCCGCTCTTTTTTATCTACACTCAGTTAGTAGATTCATACTGTTGTTTATTTATTGGGAAAAGATGATAAATCGACTATCCTGTACATTGAAACTTACAAAAAATAAATAAAATTCTGAATGAAATCATTTTACTTGATGGATCACGCTAGAAAGAGGGCTTATGAAAAAGCGGCTTTCCCTAATTCTGATGATTGTGTTCATGCTGTGTGCGGCGTTGATTCCCTCGTCATATGCGCGCGCACTCACACTGAGCACAGGCGTCATCAATGCGGACAACGTTGCTCTGCGAAAAACTGCCAGCGCAAACGGCAGCGCTATCGCGCGACTGAACGAAGGAACCGTGGTCAAAATTCTCGAGAGCAACGTCAACTCTGAGTGGTATCGCGTAGAGTCAGGAACGCGAACCGGCTATGTGAACCGGCTTTATGTCGATATCGACGCATCTCTGCCTTCTTACCAACTGGATTACACAGGTACGATCTTCAATGTACAAAAGGATGTCAATGTTCGCGCGGAGCCTTCACTGAAGGCGAAAAAACTCGGCAAAGCGAACAAAGGGGACGCCTTTAAGGTCACGCAAGCTTACGCCAATGGCGCTTGGCACCAGATTGATTTTAACGGCGTGGTCGGCTATGTTTCGGCCGATTATATGGAACTCAAGGCCAATGTCGCGAATGATTTGCTCTCCGGTATTGAGGTGACGGGCGGATCACTCTCCCCGGCGTTTTCCCCGACGGAATATGGCTATGTGCTGACTGCGACACAGGGCGAAGTAAATATCACAGCCTCCGCCAACGAGGGCGTTAAGGTCAGTATCGGTAACACAGGCATCCCCACCACCAAATACACCATCAATTCCGGCAATAGCAAAACCATTCGCATTTCAGTTGGCGGTGTCGTAAAATATTCCATTTATCTGGTGCGGGATGTGTTGACGGTTGGCACCTGGAACATCAAGCGCGGCAACGAGAACCTCGAAATGCAGGGCTGGCTCATCGCCGCTGAAAAGCCGGATATCCTCGGCGTACAGGAAGTGTATATCAACGAAAAAGAGCATACAGATAATCTGCTTTCCGTGCGCACGAAAAACGCGCAGTATATGACATTTGCCGAGACCATCAAGTATCCTTCCGGCGGGCATTACGGGATTGGGCAAATCTCCAAATACAAACCGGAAAATGCGGAAATGACGTTACTTTCGAGCGAGGACAAGGAGCAGCGCTGCTTGCAAAAGGTGGAATACGTGATCGACGGCAAGCGCGTCTCTGTGTATAACACGCATTTGTCATATGATTCTGCGACTCTCCGAAAAAAACAATTCGCTGAAGTACTGAAGATCATGAACGCCGACAAGAACGAATTCAAGATTCTCACCGGAGACTTCAACGCAAAAGAAAGTGAATTTTCCGGGTTTACGCGGAATTATAAAATCGTGAACACGAGCGCAACGAAGTTTTACACCTATTCGAATAAGTTAATCGGCATGTCGCAGATCGATAATATCATCGTCTCGAAGAACATCACCGTGCTCAACGCGCGCGCGATTCCAACCGAATATTCCGACCATTATCCGCTCTTTGCGTTTCTCTCGCTAAACTAGCACAACAGAATTGGTATAGCATGCAAAAAAAACAGGCTTCGCGATCAAATGCGGAGCCTGTTTGTGTTTGTAGATGATTGAGCGATTACTTACTGAAAGGAAATCGTGTTGACGTAACCTTTGCGCGATTGGATCGCATTTCCGCCATTGTAGGTTTTTACATCGCTACCAAAGAGATTGTCCAGGCCATACCAATTGTCTCCGACAACACAGTTGACGCGGTAATAACCGGATGGCAGACGTAACTTTGCGCTTTTACCGCCTACGATAAACGCGCCGAGCTGGAGCGTTCCTTCCTCGCTTGTGTCTTCACCGGAGATTGCGTAGAAGCGCACATAATAGTATTTGCCGAGCGAAGAGCCCGTTTTGAATACGATTTGGTTGCCATCACTTTCACCCTCTAAAATGGTACCGCTAGATGGGGCTTCGATCGGGGGGACGCGCCATTTCGTATTGACCCCCTCAGATGCAGTAGTCTTTGCTTGCGCCTTTGCTTCGGTGATCAATGCGGCTAACCCGCCGTCGTCGAGTAATGTGCATTGTTCGGTTTCTGAATCAAACGATAAAGTGACCTTGCCAGTTTGTTGCGGTGCGCTGGCTATGTCGATCTTGCTCATTTCCTCAGTGCTGAGGGAAACCGTGCGCACATCTCCATAGAATGGTTGGTTAAAAGAAGCGATATACAAATCCCCCAGCGCGTTAAAAACATATGTCGCGTCCGGATAGGTAAACGAAGCGGTATAGTTACCATCTTCGGTTGAGGAAACATCGGTGATCTCTATGCTTTGCGCATATTCTTCGCCCCCAAATGCATCTGTCAATAGACCGGGCAAAGCGGAGGAAATCTGCATGAGCAGTAAGTCGTTGCGATATGTGTCGCTCTGAAGCAAAACACCGAGGATTAAATCGTCGACCGTTTTCTGAATGTCCAGCTTGCTTTGACTTGTGAGGTTTGCCGCCAAACTGCCGTTTCTGGAAGTGACAGTAAACGAGACGGGAAGATGGATGTATGCGTTTGCGCCGTTTTGCAGGGCGTATTGCTCAAGAGATTGACGAAGGGCGAGCGCGGCCTGCTTTTTGTAGGCGTTCGCGCTACGCGAAGAGATGCTGGGTTCTGGCATCGTAAAACCTGCTGTAGCAGGGTCCATTACGGAGTAGTCAGGTATATCGACTGTTATCGTATAATTGCTTGATTGATTGGAGGAACCGGATTGGCTGCTCTGCGCGACCACTTGATCGGAGAGATTTCGTACCTCGATGTAATAGTCAGAATACGCGACTACCGCGTCTGTAATCGCCTGTGTTTGCGCACCTGCTCCGCAACCAGAAAGCAGCAGCATTGACGCTGCTGCGGCAACCAAAAGGAGGATGTTGCGGGAATGTGTTTTCATCGGAGGGATGTTCCTTTCGGCTTGCATTTCGGCAACAAATCGATGTTTTATTACAAAATCCATTACATACACATAATGCCATTCAACATGATTACTGTAACACAAAACGAATGGATTCGTCAAACGTACTGTAGTTTTGCAAACGCGCATTGCACACACGCATTGATCGAAAAACATACAAAAAAAGAGAGCGGATCAACCGCCCTCTTTCGCATTTGAATTGAAATTACTTCGCGTCGACCTTCGCCATGTGCGTGATGAGGTCGAGCACTTTGTTGGAATAACCCCACTCGTTGTCATACCAGGCGATGAGCTTGACGAAGTGATCGTTCAGGCTGATGCCGGCTTTGGCGTCGAAGATAGAGGTGCGCGGATCGGTGTAGAAGTCCGAAGAAACAACTTCGTCTTCGGTGTAACCGATGATGCCGGCCCATTCGGGTGCTTCGGAAGCGGCCTTCATGACGGCTTTGATCTGGTCATAGCTCGCGCCCTTCTCAAGACGGACGGTGAGGTCAACCACGGAGACGTCCGGCGTCGGAACGCGCAGAGACATACCGGTGAGCTTGCCGTTGAGGGAGGGGATGACCTTGCCGACGGCCTTGGCGGCGCCGGTGGAGCTGGGGATAATGTTGTGCGCTGCCGCACGGCCGCCGCGCCAATCCTTCTTGGAAGGACCATCGACGGTTTTCTGCGTCGCGGTGATGGAGTGAACGGTCGTCATGAGTCCTTCGATTATGCCGAAGTTGTCATTGATGACTTTCGCCAGAGGCGCTAAGCAGTTGGTGGTGCAGGACGCGTTGGAGACAACGGTCATGTCTTTGGTGTAGGTGTCCTGGTTGACGCCCATGACGAACATCGGAGCATCTGCCGACGGAGCGGAGATGACGACCTTCTTGGCACCGCCCACGAAGTGTGCGCTCGCCTTGTCGATGGTGGTGAAAATACCGGTGGATTCCACGACGTATTCTGCGCCGCAATCTTTCCACGGGATCTCGGTTGCGTTCATGCAGGCGTAGACGGCGGTTTCTTCGCCGTTGACGACGAGCTTGCCATCCTTGATGGAGATGTCTCCCTTAAACTGACCGTGAACGGTGTCGTAACGGAGCATGTAAACCATGTAGTCGAGATCGATGAATGGATCATTCACGCCGACGACTTCGATTTCGGGGTTGGCTGCGGCTGCGCGGAATACCAGGCGGCCGATACGGCCAAAGCCATTGATGCCTACTTTAATTGCCATATCTATGTTCTCCTTTTTATAATATACAGATGTTATCAGCGGGCTTTCACTTTCAAAACGCTTGTCGCCATCCAACTTTGCGAGATTGATATAGGATGACGCATTTACTTTTTTCGCTCTTAAAGCCCAACGTATTGTACAATATCTGTGCGACATTCGCAAGAAAAAACTTTATTTGCCTACCTAATTAAACGAGCGGTTTCAGTCGCGGGGTATCGATAGGCGTCATTGCTACAGGCATTAGTCCAGATTATGCCGCTCGGAGACGATGTAGAGCGGGCGGCCCTTCGCCTCGTCATACATCCTGCCCAGATACATGCCCTGCAATCCCATGAAAAAGAGAGTTAAGCCTTGCACAAACAACACACCGCAGGCAGCCCAGAGCCATGGAGCGACGCCGTTGATGATCGCGAGCACGATCAGCGCAATCAACCCGATGCCGCAGATTGCCATCAGACCAATGCCGAACGTCATTGGCAGCGTGAGCGGTTTATCCGAAAACCCGGTGATGCCGTCGCTGGCTAAGCGAAGCATTTTCTTGAGCGTATATTTCGTCTTGCCGGCAAAACGCTCCTGACGCTCATACTCGACCGGGACGGCGTTATATCCCATCCAGGCGGACATTCCGCGCAGAAAACGATTGTGCTCACGCATCCGCAAAAACACATCCGCAACATTGCGCCCGATGAGGCGAAAGTCGCCCGTGTCGAGCGGGATGGGGTATGCGCTCATCCACGAAAGCAGACGGTAATACATCGCCGCCGAAATCTTTTTAAACAATGTTTCGCCTTTGCGCTTGAGGCGCTTGCCGTAGACGATATCCGCGCCGTCTTCCCACATACGCACCATCTGCGGAATTAACTCCGGTGGATCTTGCAAATCGACGTCGATGATGATCAGAGCGTCGCCCTTTGCCGCATCCATGCCGCAGGTAACGGCGAGCTGATGGCCAAAGTTTCGGGAGAACGAGAGCACCTTGACCAGTGGGTGCGCGCTGGCGAGTTCACGAAGCTGATCGAGCGTATGGTCGTGGCTGCCGTCGTTGACGTAGATGATTTCATACGCATATCCGGTTTTTTGCATTGCCGCGTCCATGCGGGTAAAGGAGTCTTTGAGCACTTCCTGCTCGTTATACACGGGAATCACGAGAGACAACAAGCGCTGCTTGGTCGAATCCATCGAATTATTCCTCCAGACACTGCCCATCTTGGGCGGCGTAACTATTCAGTTCCTTCTCAACCTGTAGTATAACGCAATGCTGAGGGAAAGACAATCGAGCGGTGTTGATCGAATTTCCAAAAAAGCAGGCGTAAAAACCGAAAATATTGAAGTTTTGTCGATACTTACTAGAAGAAAGGGTAATTTTTCGTTGCAATTTAATCGTCTTGTGATAGAATACGTATCGAAAGAATAAGACAATTGATCCACCCGATCAAGAAAAGGAGATAGTTCATATGCCTATCGTAACCAGCAAAAAAATGTTTGCAGATGCGTATGCCGGCGGTTATGCCATCGGCGCGTTCAACGTGAACAACATGGAGATCATTCAAGGCATCACCGAAGCCGCCAAGGAGCTGAAAGCTCCGTTGATCCTTCAGGTTAGCTCCGGCGCGCGCAAATACGCCAACCATACCTATCTCATGAAACTCATCGAAGCCGCCTGCATCGAGACGGATCTGCCCATCTGCGTTCACCTTGACCACGGCGATAGCTTTGAGCTTTGCAAGAGCTGCATCGACGGTGGTTTCTCCTCTGTCATGATCGATGGATCGCACCACGGCTATGAAGAGAACGTGAAACTCACCCGTCAGGTCGTTGAGTATGCGCATGACCACGGCGTAGTCGTTGAAGGCGAACTCGGGCGTCTGGAAGGCGTTGAGGACGACGTGAAGGTCGCAGCGGGCGAAGGCAGCTACACCGATCCCGATCAGGTGGAAGACTTCGTCAAGCGTACCGGCGTGGACTCGCTGGCCATCGCCATCGGAACCAGCCACGGCGCGTTCAAATTCAAGCCCGGCACAAAGCCGCAGCTCCGCTTCGACATTCTCGAAGAAGTTGAGAAGCGTCTGCCGCAGTTCCCGATCGTGCTCCACGGCGCCAGCAGCGTCATTCCGGAGTTCGTGAAGATGATCAACGAAAACGGCGGCAATATGCCCGACGCGATCGGCATTCCGGAAGAAATGCTGCGCGAAGCGGCACGCATGGCGGTCTGCAAGATCAACATCGATAGCGACCTGCGTCTTGCCATGACGGCGACGATCCGCAAATATTTCCACGACAACCCCAGCCACTTTGACCCGCGCCAGTATCTCGCGCCCGCGCGCACCGCGATCAAGGGCATGGTTGCCCACAAGATCACGACCGTGCTTGGCTGCGAAGGCAAAGCATAAGAAACAATCTAGCGATACATGCAAGGCACCCGCGAGGGTGCTTTGTTGTTTTATGGAGTGAAAAACAAGAGCGCACCCTCGCGGATGCGCTCTTTGTGTTTCAAACGTTACTTTCGTTTTATGATGGCTCGCTGAATCGCCTTGACGATCTCCACGAGCGGGATGACCATAAACGCGAGCCCGAGCGCGATTCCGTATTCGAGGAAGCTGATGTGCTCAAAGCTGAACGCATCGCGCAGGAACGGCACATACAGCACCACGAGGGTGAGCATGAGCGAAAGCGCAGCGGCACCCCAGAGGTACAGGTTTTGGCTCTTGATCGCAAACAAACTCTGACGCTGGGAGCGCATGTTGAAGCTATGGAAGATCTCCGCCATGCTCATCGTCAGGAACGCCATCGTCGTACCATCCGTGCTGTTTACAATCGCCCAGGCCCCGTTTTGCATGCGTTCGCCAATAAAGAACGCAGCCATTGTCAGTATGGTTACGAGGAGTCCTTGATACGCCACATCGAACCCGACGCCGCCGGCAAAGATGCCGTCTTTCGGGTCGCGCGGGGGGCGCTGCATCAGGTTTCTCTCCGCGGATTCAGTGCCCAACGCGAGGGCAGGCAGCGAATCCGTAATCAGGTTGATCCAGAGCAGATGCACAGGCTTGAGGATGATAAAGCCCAGCAACGTCGCAAAAAAGATGCTCAGTACCTCGCTCATGTTGGAAGAGAGCAGGAACTGAATCGCCTTGCGGATGTTATCGTAAATGCGGCGGCCTTCCTTGACTGCGCCAACGATGGTGGCGAAGTTGTCGTCCGCCAGCACCATATCCGCGACGTTTTTTGTCACATCCGTACCCGTGATGCCCATGCCGATGCCGATATCCGCGCTCTTGATACTTGGCGCGTCATTCACGCCGTCGCCCGTCATGGCGGTAATGAAGCCATTTTTGCGCCAGGCGTTGACGATTCGAACCTTGTGTTCCGGCTGTACACGCGCATAAACGCTGTAGTCGCCGACGGTTTTTTCAAATGTCGCGTCGTCGATTTCGTTCAACTGCGCACCCGTGATTGCCTCGGATTCGTCATCGATGATGCCGAGCGTCATTGCAATGGCGGCTGCGGTGTCGCGATGGTCGCCGGTAATCATGATCGGACGGATGCCAGCGGAGCGGCACTGCGAAATGGCGCCGATGACCTCCGGGCGGACAGGATCGATCATGCCGACAAGACCAAGAAATATAAGATCCTTTTCTAGCGCGGCGGGGGAGTTGTCCGCGGGCTTGTTGTCGTACAAACGCATTGTGCCGCAGAGTACGCGTAGGGCTTTGCTCGCCATCGTTTTATTTGCGGAGAGGATTTCGCTGCGCACATCATCCGTTATCAGATGCGCTTTTCCATCCTTCCAATAGGAAGTGCATTTTTTGAGCAGCTCGTCCGGCGCGCCCTTCGTATACTGCACAAAACCATCTTGAGTTTGATGAACGGTGGACATCATCTTTCGCACGCTGTCGAAGGGTGCTTCGTCCACGCGCGGTTCAGCTAACTTCAGCGCGGGTTTGAGCAGCTCTTTTGTAGCAGCGAAATTGACCAATGCGCACTCGGTTGGTTCACCGATGGCGCTGTTATTTTCGTCCAGCTCCGCGTCACTGCAGAGCGCCATGGCCTTTGCAAGCAGTAAGACATCGTCGGCATAATCTTCGACGATGGTCATTTTGTTCTGCGTGAGTGTGCCGGTCTTGTCTGAGCAGATGATCTGCGCGCAACCGAGTGTTTCCACCGCGGTCAATCGACGTATAATGGCGCTGTGTTTGCTCATGTTGGTGACGCCGATCGAGAGCACAATGGTGACCACCGCGGCAAGCCCTTCCGGAATGGCGGCAACCGCGAGTGAAACCGCGATCAGGAACGAATCGAGGATATACCGTTCGCTCGTACCGTGGAAACGCAAAATGTTCACGCCAAAGATCACCACACAGATGCCTAGGACGAGCCATGTGAGAATCTTCGAAAGCTGGGAAAGCTTGATTTGCAAAGGAGTCTGATTATCCTCCGCTTTTGTGAGCGCGTCGGCAATTTTACCCATCTCGGTTTGCATGCCGGCTGCGGTGATGACCGCTTTACCGCGACCGTAGACGACCGTACTGCCCATGTAGACCATGTTTTTGCGATCGCCCAGCGAGATGTCTTTCGCCCCGCCGAGACTGAGCGCTTCGATGACTTTGCTAACGGGAACGCTTTCACCCGTGAGTGCCGCTTCCTCAATTTGCAGGCTTGCGCTCTCAAGGATGCGACCGTCCGCAGGAACCGCATCGCCTGACTCTAGCAGGACAACGTCGCCCACGACAAGTTCTCCCGTTTTCACACGCAAAATCTGCCCGTCGCGCAAGACACGGCAAGACGAGGCAGCCATTTTTTGCAGGGCTTCGATCGCTTTCTCAGCCTTACTTTCTTGTAGAACACCGAGCACCGCGTTGATGATCACGACGGTGAGGATGATGATCACGTCCGCAAAACTTTCGCCTTCGATGGCTGCCGTAACGCCGGAAACCAACGCCGCCGCGAGGAGAATGAGGATCATTGGGTCTTTCATCTGCTGCAAAAAGCGTGTGATGAGCGGCGTTTTTTTGCCTTCTGCTAATTTATTTGGCCCGTTGTCACAAAGGCGCTTTTGCGCCTCCGCGCCCGAAAGTCCGTTTTCGGTTGACGAAACGGAGCTGAGCGCAGATGATGAATCGAGTAGATACTGCTGCATGTAATACTGTGTCCTTTCGTGCTTCTTACGGGAAGTTTTACCCGTAGCGAGTGTTGCCGAAAAAATAAAAAACCCATGTACGGCAAACACGCTGTCGTACATGAGTCTCGCTATTTCATCCAAGCCAGACGCGCCAGCGCATCGTGCTACAATGTTGACTTGGAACGCGGCGTTGTACCGCGCCAACTACTCCCTCACGCAGTTATATTATAACAAAAGAAATCGGGAATGCAACGGGTTTCATGTGTTGAGGTTTTTTTCACGCGCATTTTAAAAAACGGTGCGCATGCATGAGCGCTATGGTATACTATCTAAAAGAATCCTACCGATGGTGGATTGGTTTGATTTCAGCCACATCATATGACAGAAACACAGGGGGATGGCACATGGAGAATCAGTCTAAGCGGGTCTTTAACGTCGGCATGCGCTCGTTCATCGTGGCGCTCATCATTCTCTTCTTTCTGATGGCGCTGACCTATGCGCTAACCTTCCTTTTGCCCGCCGGGCAATACGAGCGTGTGGTGACGGATGGAACGGAGTCCATCGTCGCCGGAACGTATCATAGCGTGGCTGGCGGGTTGCCGCTTTGGAGATGGTTGCTGTCGCCATTTCTCGCGCTCGGCGCAACCGGCTCCGGTACGGTCATTGCCATTATCGCTTTTTTGCTCGTCATCGGCGGCGCGTTTAACGCGATGGACGAATGTGGCGTACTTTCCTATATGTTTAACCGCGTATACCGCATGTTTGAAACGCAAAAATACCGTCTGCTACTGCTGGTATCGCTGTTTTTTATGTGTCTGGGCGCGTTTGTCGGTTCATTTGAAGAATGCGTACCGCTGGTGCCAATCGCGGTTGCGCTTGCCTATTCACTTGGATGGGATGCGCTGGTCGGCCTCGGCATGAGCCTGCTCGCGGTCGGATTTGGCTTTAGCACCGGCGTGCTGAACCCGTTTACCGTGGGTGTAGCGCAGGAACTGGTGGGGTTGCCGATGTTTTCCGGCATCTGGATGCGGCTCGTCACGTTTGTCTTGATTTATGGCCTCTTGATTGCGTTCTTGATTCCTTATGCAAAGCGCATTGAACGCAACCCGAAACGCAGCATGATCTACGACCCTGCCATGAACGAGCGCTGGGCTTTGATGCGCACAGACTATGTGCAAGATCACAAAAAAGACAAAGCGCTGATTTGGTTTGCTGTCGTGCTCGGCACGGGAGTTGCGCTGATCCTCTGCTCCAGCTTCGTAAAATTTTTACAGGAGATCATCATGCCGCTCATCGCGGTCATCTTCCTGGTGGCGGGCACGATTTCTTCTCTCGTCTCCGGCATGAGTTTGCGCGCTTACCTGAAATCGTTCAGCAAGGGCATGCTCAACATCTTGCCCGCCGTGCTGCTGATTCTCATGGCAAACTCGATTCGCTATACCATGGTGGAGTCAAAAATTCTCGACACCATCCTCTATCAAACCGTACAGCTGACACAGAACGCAAGCAGCGGCGTCGTCGTGCTGATGATTTACGCGCTTGCGCTGATATTGGAACTCTTTATCTCCAGCGGCTCTGCAAAAGCGTTTCTACTAATGCCGCTGATCGCACCGATTGCGGATCTTTCCGGTATTTCACGGCAAATTGCGGTGCTTGCGTATGCGTTTGGCGACGGGTTTTCCAATGTATTTTATCCAACCAATCCGGTACTGCTCATATCGCTGGGAATCGTCGGTATCGGTTACGGCAAATGGTTTAAATGGAGCGCGAAGATTCAGCTTGCGGTGCTCGTGCTGACTTGCGGGCTGCTGCTGTTTGCAAACTCGATCGGATACTAAGTTCGTAATAAGTTTTCTATAAACAAAAGTGCGCTGCTCAGCGCAAAAATACAACAGTCATTTGGGATAACTGGGAGTAAAGGGGAAAAATCGTACACAATGATCCAACTCATGGCGGAGGAACTCGAACCGGCGGAGCTATTGCCTGTGGGCATGCTGCTGCACAGACGTTATGTCATCGACGGCGTGCTGGGACGCGGCACATATGGCATTACCTACTTTGGTCACGATGAGAAGACAAGCACACCGATTGCGGTAAAGGAATATTTTCCTTACGCGCTTGCGGAGCGTGTGGGGCAAGGACATGCGCTAAACCCAAAAAACAAAGCCTGTGGTGCGCTGTTCTTTCTGGGGAGCGAGATGTTTTACCGACAACATCTGGCGCTGACGGACGCAAAGGGGAGCGAAAACCTAGTCACCGTCTACACAACGTTTTTTGAAAACGGCACATCCTACGCCGTCATGGAGCGTCTGGATGGCGTCACGCTGGAGCGGTATTTACAGCTCAGGCGGCGTAAACTTTATCCCGACGAGGCGATGTATATCGCGGCTTCGCTGGCGGATGCGCTCTTGGTCGTGCATAGCTTGAATTCGCTGCATTACGACATCAACGCGCGTTCCATCTTTATCTGCACGGATGGTTCGATCAAGCTCATCGACTTCGGCGCGGCGAAAGCAGGCCTGCGCGCGCGGCAAGAGGTAGACGATACCGAACCTTGGATCGATCTTGCTGCCATCGGCAAGACGCTGTATGAGGCGATGACAGGGCTAGTGGTGTTTGGGGACGTCATTCAGCCGCACGCGAGCATTCCACAGCAGTTTTTTGATTTTCTCTGGCAAACGACAGATCCAGCGGGGTATCGCCGCATTGCCAATGTGTTTGATTATCGCCACGCGCTGGCTTGCGTTGAGATCGGCGCCATCTGTCCGGACGTGACGGAAGAAGACGTAAAAAACAATCTGCCTGAGATTCACAAAAACACACCGCAAAAGCGCCCGTCGGTCTCCGGCGCAAAGGATAAGCCGGAGGAAGCGGGGCAGAGACGGTCAATCCTGGATCGCGCGCTGGACGCGATGGAAGGCGCGGTGACAACCGACACGCAGCAGACCGCCGAAGAAGCGCAAAAAGAGCAGCACATCAAGAAGAAAGTCTGGATGGTGTATGGTGGCGTCGTTGCCGCGGTACTGATCATAGCGCTGATCTTACGTGGACTGATCCACTAAAAAACTAAACACAGTAAAAAAATATCCCGCCTTACGGCGGGAATTATTATGCGCGTTTATAATCGTTTACGCTGTCTGCTCTTTCTTTTGCCCAAGTTTTCCAAAGAACTTGAATGTCATCGGCCAGAGCGCGCCGCCGACAAGTACCATCAGAAAATACCGAACTGCGTTGCCCGCATTATGCCCGCCGAAAAGCGCGAGCAGCGGAGACTTGGTGAGCGTCTGAACGGCGATAATCAGGCCAAGCCCAATGACGAGCTTGAGCAACTGCGCCCACCAAACGGCTTTTACCGAGAAGCGGACATACTTGCGTTCCAACCATAGAACGGTGGCAAAGCCGAACGCGCCACCAACCATCTTATAAGCGGACTCATTGCAGCTGAGTGAAAACTCTGCAATCGCGTTGGCGGGCATTGGCGTCAGTTCAACGTAGAGAATCAGCGCGATGCCGACGGCAAGCAGGATACCGAGCAGCGGCGCAAACCATTTTGCGTTATCCCACGCGCGGCTCAGCAGCGGATAAGCGACCAAAACCAGCAGCAGCGCGATACCGAGGGAAGCCAGCACGTCCACCGGGGTATGCACGCCCAGATACATTCTCGAGAAAGCAACCAGCAGCGTGAGCGCAATGCAGACGACGCGGACCCAAAGTTCTTTTCGCGCACGTGCAATGCCGAGAAACAGCCCGGCGGAATTTTGCGTATGCCCGCTGGGGAAGGAGTAACCCGTCGCACCCGCGCGGGCGCTTTCCACGATGGTTAGATTTTTGTCGAGCACCCAGGGGCGGGGTACGAGGAAGAGCAGCTTGAGGAACGTATTGATGATGTTGCCCAAAAAGCTGACGTACAGGAGAAGGTAGCCCGTTTTTTTATCGATGCACCAGAAAAAGAACATGGCGACGACCATGAAGATGGTTTCTTCACCAAAGTACGTAAAAAACTGAAACACCATATCAAAAAACGGGGTGCGAAGCCCTTCCAGCAAACGCAAAAAATCCATACGGTTTCCTCACAATCAAAATTATATCTGTATGTATCATACACGATTCAGTCGTAATCGAGAAGAATAAAAATGCTAGATATTAGGCGATATCTGGTGATTCTAGTCGAATAAAAGCGCCCGTCAACGGAGCGCTTGGAAGAAACTCGTTAAGAGAGATTTGCAATCGTTTTCCAGAATGCCGCACCAAACCTCGACGCTGTGCAGAAAGCACTGGTCGGTCAAGTCCATCTTGGAACCGCAGCAACCCGCGACTTCGTCAAACGCGCCAAATACGATCCGACCCAGTTTGGCGTTGACACACGCGCCCGCGCACATGGCGCAGGGCTCAAGCGTGACAAAGAGTGTGCAATCGCTCAAGCGGTTGCCGCGTTTTGCCATCGCTTCGCGCAGGCAATGCAGCTCGGCGTGCGCGGTTGCGTCGTGTTGCGCTTCTACCAGATTATGCGCGCGGTAGATGACTTCATTGCCGCATACCAGCACCGCGCCAACGGGAACCTCGCCCGCGTCAAACGCAAGCCTGGCTTCCTCCAGCGCGAGGCGCATATACGATTCAAAGTCGTTTGTTTCGATCTGCTTCAACGATTGAGCACCTCTTCGGTATCAAAATCTTCATATTGCACACGCAGCAACGTTAACCCAAGCGGTGGGGCGGTTCCGCCCGCGTCTGCGCGCAGTCCGCTGGCAAGTGCGCGTGATATTGCATCCTCTGGCAGTTTGCCGCCGCCGATTTCCAGCAGGGTACCCGCAAGAATGCGAACCATATTGTAGAGGAAACCGTTCGCGCTCACTTCATAATAGAGATACTTGCCGTTCTGTGTCCATTCGCTTCGCGTCACCGTTCGTATCGTATTCTCTATCGTGCAACCTGCGCTCATAAACGCCTTGAAGTCGTGTTCGCCGAGCGCATACTGCGCGGCGCGCTGCATCCGCATAAAATCAAGCGGAGTGTGGATGTGCAGCGCGGTGGTGCGCGAAAAAACATCCGCGTGCAGCCCGGTTTGCACCGTATAGCGATAGGTTTTATTTTTCGCCGAAAACCGCGCGTGAAAATCCTCCGGCGCTTCTTCGCTGTAGAGCACGCGAATGTCGCGCGGCAATCGCATATTCAGCGCGATGGCGAATTTATCTGCGGGCATGCGCGCGTAGGTGTCAAAGTGCGCAACTTGTGCATTTGCGTGTACGCCGCTGTCCGTTCTGCCGGAACCGTGCAACTGAATCTGTTCGCCTGTGACGGCAAGCACCGCCTCGTTGAGCCTCTGCTGAACAGAGATGCCGTTTTCCTGCACCTGCCAGCCGACGTAGTTGGTTCCGTCGTATTGAACGATTACGCGGATGCGGCGGCTCATAGCGGCATCTTCTCCAGTAGGATGATGCCGACTAAAAACGCGACGAGAAATACGGTTGAGAAGAGATCGCGCGCGTGAAAATGCAGCTCGCGCATGCGGGTTCTGCCCTCGCCGCCATGATAGCAGCGGCTCTCCATCGCCATGGCGAGTTCGTCTGCCCGACGAAACGCGGAGACAAACAACGGTACGAGCACGGGGATCATGCTCTTGGCGCGTTGAAAAATATTGCCGCTCTCAAAGTCCGCCCCGCGTGCCATCTGCGCTTTTTGGATGCGGTCTGTTTCTTCCATCAGCGTGGGGATAAACCGAAGCGCGATGGTCATCATCATCGCGAGTTCGTGAGCAGGGAATCGCAACTTGCGCAGCGGTGCCATGAGTTTTTCCAGTCCGTCTGTCAGCGCGATTGGGGAGGTAGTCAGCGTCAGAATTGACGTGCCGGCCACGAGCAGGATCAAGCGCAGGGTCATGAAAAAAGCCTGCTCCAACGCTTCCTGTGTGAACTTGATAAACTTCCATTGAAAAAGGATCGTCTCTCCCTGCGTAGCAAAGAGATTGATCACAAACATGAATACCAACAGCCATTTCATCGGCTTGAGAGCAGAGAAAAAGTAGGAAGCCGGAATCTGCGCGAACGCGAACATA